>JAEIGA010004740.1_pt1 | contig 20966 bp, 15 predicted proteins | sample 9270691 | NCBI WGS metagenome assembly JAEIGA01 (sample SAMN17057246, study PRJNA624740) | gut metagenome | biome: biome; isolation source: fecal sample | host: Bos grunniens | place: China: Xizang | collected 2019 | reverse complement strand
GAAGCGATGGGCTGTACTTAAGCGTACTGCCCATTGCTACAACAATTTGTTAGCGGCAGTAGATGATGCCTTATCACAAGAAATTACTTGTACCAAGAGGCATAAGTACAGTAATCTCGCGCAGTACGCTTGATGATCTCATCGCGCTGCTCAGGTGTTACATCCTTTACTTTTTTGGCTGGGACACCTGCATATACTGAGTATGGCTCGAGCTTCTGATTTGAGAGGACAAGAGCGTTGGCTGCAACGATACAACCTGTGCCTACAACGGCATTGTCAAGGATTGTTGCACCCATACCGATAAGGCAGTTATCCTCGATGATACCACCGTGGATGATAGCGTTGTGACCTACAGATACATAATCACCAATATGTGTCTGCGATGGGTTCTTTGAGCCATCGTAGAGGGTGTGGATAACAACACCATCCTGAATATTTGTGTTATTACCGATGGTGATAGCGTTAACATCACCACGAAGAACTGCGTTGTACCATATCGAGCAGTTCTCACCAATCTTTACATTACCGATAACTGTTGCATTCTCAGCCAACCATGTATCCTTACCAATCTCTGGCGTGTAGCCACGCACCTCTCTAATCAATGCCATAATTCTCTATTTTTCAGTTTGTTTATACTCATTCCAATAACCATCCATCTCCTCAAGGGTCATATCACTAAGGCTCTTGCCCTGTTCCTCGGCACGCTGCTCGATGTAATTAAAGCGGCGTATAAACTTCTTGTTTGTACGCTCCAACGCGCCCTCAGGGTCGATACCATAGAGACGACAAGCGTTTATAAGTGCAAAGAATAGGTCGCCCATCTCATCAGTAAGACGCTCCTTATCTTTGGCCTTAACCTCAGCATCCACCTCCATAAGCTCCTCCTTAACCTTATCCCATACATCCTCACGCTTCTCCCAGTCGAAGCCCGCAGCGGCAGCCTTCTCGCCCACACGGAAAGCCTTAACCATAGCTGGCAACGACACAGGCACACCACCAAGAGTGCCGCTCTTACGCTTCTTCTTTCTAAGTTTGAGAGCCTCCCAATTCTGCTTCACTTCCTCAGGGGTATCGGCATGTATATCGCCATAGACATGAGGATGGCGGTAAATAAGCTTATCGCATACGCCATTAGCCACATCCGTATAGTCAAAAGCACCCTGTTCATCACCGAGCTTTGAGTAGAAGGTCACATGCAAGAGCAGGTCACCAAGCTCCTCCTTGATACCCTCCATATTCTTATCTGTGATGGCATCCGCCAACTCATAGACCTCCTCAATAGTGTTGTTTCGTAGCGTATCAAAGGTCTGCTCTCTATCCCATGGACACTCTCTGCGTAGAGTATCCATCACCTCCAAGAGGCGCGCCGTTGCCTTTTCGGCTTCGTTCATATTCATTGTTCTAATCTTTAGATTTTATCTTTCGTAGTGGTAACTTCAGCACCCCGAAGAATGCCTCGCCAAATATTCCTGAAGACATCTTGGATGTTCCCTCCTCGCGGTCGATGAATATTATCGATACCTCGCCAATGCTAAAGCCAAGGCGCCATGCCGAATATTTCATCTCAATCTGAAAGCCATAGCCATTCATCTGCACTCTGTCGAAATCTATACTTTCAAGCACCTCGCGGCGATAGCCTACGAAGCCTGCCGTGGCATCACACACAGGCATGCGTGTGACGATGCGCACATACTTAGATGCGAAGTACGACATAAGGAGTCGTCCCATAGGCCAATTCACAACATTAACACCTTTACAGTAGCGCGAGCCTATGGCTACATCCTTATCATCGAGCATTGTATCCAAACGAGCAAGGTCGTTGGGGTTATGCGAGAAGTCACAATCCATCTCAAAGATGCGGTCGTAGCCATGCTCTAAGGCAAACTTAAAACCAGCGATATATGCCGTGCCAAGACCGAGCTTACCGCTACGCTCCAAGAGATGTAATCGCTCGCCATAGCACTCCTGCGCCTCCCGTACAAGTGACGCCGTGCCATCAGGTGAGCCATCATCGACAATAAGCAGGTCAAAACCAAGCTCCAATGCCATGACCGTGTGTATCATCTTTGTGATATTCTCACGCTCGTTGTATGTAGGGATAATTATTAGTCGTTTCATCACATCATATCATTAAATTGGCGCTTACCACATATATAACGCAAGACTATCGAGCCTCGGTATATGTTTCTAACTTTTGCACTGCGCACCACACTCTTGCGCTTCATAGATAGCTCCTTATGCCACTTGATAAATGACCACCACGCCCTCACCACGCTCCACGACATGCGTGGCTTCAACGCAATAAGGTATGCCAGAGCCTCAGCCATATCTGTAAAGGGGCGCACCACAGCCACAACACATCGCTGCATGGGCGTGGAGCATTTATAGAGCATTGCGAGGTTGTTTCTATGGTTTAGGTATGACTTCATAGGCGACGCAGGCAATGTACCTCCACCCAGGTGATAGACTACAGAGCGTGGTTCAACAACAATACGCCAGCCACTAAGCTGCATGCGCCACTGAAGATCTATCTCCTCCATATGGGCAAAGAAATCGGCATCGAAGCCACCTAAGCCCTTATACACCTCGCTACGGCAACACATCGCCGCACCCGATGCCCAGAATATATCACGCTGAGCATCATACTGACCTTTGTCATGCTCCACCGCCGATAGTATGCGACCACGACAAAATGGATAGCCAAGGTAATCTATAAAGCCGCCCGCAGCACCTGCATACTCAAAACTATCTCTTTGAGTGTCGCTAAGGAGTTTAGGTGCTACGACCGCAACATCTGGGTTGGCATCAAGCACCTCAACCAAGGGCTGCCACCATCCCGTTGTAACCTCCACATCGGAGTTTAGCAATATGTAGTAGTCGCTATCTATCTCGCGTAACGCCATGTTGTAACCCTCAGCAAAGCCATAGTTTCTATCAAGGCGAATAACGCGTAACTCAGGATACTTCATCCTAAGCCATATCAACGAGTCATCTGTAGAGCCGTTATCGGCAACGATAATCTCAACGCCCTCGGCTGTGGTATGCTCAACAACACTCGGCAAGTACCTTTCAAGATGCTTGCGACCATTCCAATTGAGTATTACCACTGCGAGCTTTGTCATATCTACTCCTCTTCGTTATCCTCCTCGTCCTCGCGTTCAGCCTTAGGGTCATAGCCTGCAACGACAATCACAAACTCTCCCTTAGGCTCATGCGCTTTGAAGTGGGCGATAGCCTCCTTTACCGTGCCACGCACCGTCTCCTCGAACTTCTTGGTTATCTCCCTTACGACCGCCACACGGCGCTCCGCACCAAAGGTCTCGGCAATCTGCTCCAAGCACTTAACAACACGGTAAGGCGACTCATAAAGCACCAATGTTCGAGGCTCTGTGGCGAGCTCCTGCAAGCGCTTCATGCGACCCTTCTTTTGTGGGAGAAAGCCCTCAAAGCAGAATCTATCACAAGGGAAACCACTCTGCACCACAGCAGGGATAAGCGCTGTAGCTCCTGGAAGTGTCACAACCTCGATGCCCTCCTCCACACACTTACGCACAAGCAAGAAGCCTGGGTCCGAAATACCTGGAGTACCAGCATCCGATACAAGTGCCACATCTCTGCCAGCAGCGATACTCTCGGCTACACGACCTACGGTGGCATGCTCGTTGAACTTATGGTGTGAGTGCATAGGCTTCTCGATGCCTAAGTGACGCAACAGATGCGATGTTGTGCGTGTATCCTCCGCAAGGATGAAATCCACCTCCTTTAGGACATTTATAGCCCTTAGGGTTATATCTTCGAGGTTGCCAATAGGTGTTGGCACTACATATAACTTTGCCATACTATGCTAACTTACGCTCAATGAGTGAAACAAGAAGTTTTGACGCCTCTAAATCGGGATTCCATCGAAAGTTCTCGACAATATAGATTATACACTCGTCAAGGTCATCAAACTCATCGAGTGTATCTATAGTTGCCTCATAACGCTCCGCATCGCCGCCAAAGAGGTCGCGCACCATAAGGAACTTATCGTTTAGTCCTATTGCCGAGCGTAAATCCTTGATACGGTTAAATGGCGTCGTTGGAGCATCATCCTGTGCCATCTTATCTGCCAAGGTTGTAACACCCGCAAAAGAGTCACCCAAACGCTGTACAGGCTCGCTTGGCTCAACCTCGATTTTAGCGACCTCCTGAACTGGTGCTTCACTCTGCTGCTCAACCGCTTTTGGAGCCTCAGCACGCTTCTCCTGCGATGGCGCTGGTACTATTGGATTATCACTATAGAGCGATATCATCTTTCGCTTAGACTTCGAGCGCACAGGTATATCATTAAGGTCGAAAAGACCTCCGTTTAACGACTTTGCCACATCCACCTTCTGCTCCTCGACAGGCTTTGCTACTGGTTCAGCAACAACCTCTGGCTCTGCTGTAGGCTCAATGATTGGCTCTGGCTCTGGTATTGACTCAGGTGTTGGCTCAACAGCAACCTCTGTTTCAACGATTGGTTCTGGCTCCTCAACATTCTCCTTAGCTATTGGCTCAGGCTGCTCATCGCGTGGCTCGTCAGACAAGCCAAGTAATGCATCTATATCCAATGCATCATAGAAAGGGTCGCGCTCACTCTCACCCACTAACTGCTCCTCTGCCACGCTATCCTCCTCAGTAACGACACCTTCCCCCTCTACATCAGCTACATTTGACTCTGCCTCCTCCTCTACCGAGGTGCTATCGCCATCCAAAACAAGAAGCTCGTTATAGACCTCTCGAAGCTCTCCAAGAGCGATATCGCGCTCGATTTGTGGAATAGCATTACTATGCTGCCAACTATCGACAATAGCCGCAACACGCTTTAATTTTTCGGTTATATTTTTGTAGTTCATATTTCGTAAGCATATAATCGTATCAAAGGTATAAAAAAAATATTAAAAGACAACAACATGACCATAAAAAAGAGGCATGTCCCCAAAGTTTTGGAACACGCCTCATCATACTATTTATGGTTAGTTACACTACAAATACTCTGACTCACCCTCCTCATCAATCCAAGGCACACTCTTCATATCCTCTGTAGTTAGTGCCTCGACCTGATCATCGGTAAGTAGCGCAGCGTCGCCATTATCGAACACAATATCGTTGATACTACTAACGGTCAACTGGTATGATGCCCAGTCGTTAGCGTCACCCACATAGGTTGACTCCTTAGCATAAATACCATAGATTGCAGTGATTGTAGCACGCTCACCATCCTTACAGATATTGCGACGAGCAAAGCGCGAGTAACCACTTGTACGCAATGAGTATAGACCATTAGCCGAACAGTTTAACGACTCCATATCGTAGGCAAAAAGCACTGAGCCATACAAGCTACGACCTGTGATCTCCTCTTTGAAAGCCCAGTGATACCATGGCTTAGAGACCGTTGGGCGTGGGTCGGAATACAACCAACTTGGATAGATATTATCAAAAGTACCACTCTTCAATGCTGGATTGATATACTTCTGCGGCTCAAGAATTTGGTGACCATTCTCATTAAGATCATACTCACCATCTTCATCCTTATCGACTGGGCCATAAACCACTTGACCATTCTCATCGAACACAAATGACTCAACACCAGCATAGCGACACTGAAGACCCTCGAAACACATCAAACGACCAAACATTATCTCACGCTGCGAGATTTCAAACATCTTACGCGTAACACCATGCTCATCCTCGATACTCTCGCCATAGAACTTACCATCGAACTTTATCTTAGCAGGAGCTAACACATCAAGGTAGTTGGTTGGTGTCACGGTGATTATGTCTGTATTCGCAGGATAGCGCAACCACTCTTCGTAGCTACCCTTCTTCAACTCACCAGCATTTCCACCAACAAAAACATGCTGGTCGATAATGCTCTGAAGCTCGATATTCGAGTTTGCATAGAACTTATGCTCACCAGCCTTATTATACGACTCCGATGGCGCACCTCCCAATGATAGCATCATACGGTAGTTGCCCAAGTAGAGACCTGTAAGTCGCACATATACCCATGAGCCCTTCTTATACTTCAAGCCAACATTGTTGTTAAGCTTAAGCTCAATACCTGAGGTTTCGTCCTGAATGTAGATGTTCTTGTAGAGGTTACCCTCCTCATCATCTGTAGTAACCTTACCCTTGATATATACATCGTTGCCCACAAAAGCATCCTCACCGATAAGTAGATACTTTGTGTCCGACCAACTGCTATTACCACCTTTACCGCTAATGCCGCCTATCTCCTCGATAAAGGCATACTTAAGCTCAGCAATAGTGATACGCTCAGCATCTGGGAACTTCTTCTCGAAGCTATCATCCGTATAGAATGGATTAGGCTTTACATAAGAGTACTCCTCGTAGCAACCAACAGCAACAAAGGCAACAGCAAGAAGTGCAAATAGTTTATTTAGTTTCATACTTCAATGAATTTATAATCCTTAGAAACGGAAATAGATATTTAGGTAGTAGTTAAAGCCATTCATATAGAAGTATTTCGAGTCGAAACGACCATATGTTGTAGGCTTCTTAACGATAGTCATCTCATTCTCGCTATTAGGGAATATAATAGGATCTGAGAGCTTATTCAAACGCATCTGCTCGTAACCGCCTGTACGAATATTCTGGTTATTAAGAATATTGTTTATCTGAAGGCTAAAGCCAAGAGTATATTTATAGTCTATTCTCCAGTTCTTACCGATACTTGCACTGAGAGTATAGGCACGACCCAACTCCTCCTGCGCACGAATCTCATCCAAAACAGCGATTACAGCAGCCTTCTGACGACCTGTCTCGAGGTTGTTCCAATCGTAAATTCTGAATATCTCCTTACGCAATGACTCAGTACGATACATTGGGTTCATTGAGAGATACAAACGGTCATAGTAGTTGAAGTCCAACGACGCAAACCAGTTGTTAGCACCACGGAAATTGAAACCTATATTAATAGCTGTCTGCGGAGTACTCTCAATCTTCATACCCTCCCACTCAACAACGCTATGGACAACATCTGTAGCGCTGTTATCAATCATCTGAGTAAATCGAGGATTTGAGGTGTAGGTATAATCACCAAGGCTAACAGCCCCCTGCAACGATAGACCCCAAGCGATAGGGATGCTATAGCCAAGCTCAATACCCATATATCGCTTATCGATGCCCGACATAGCGAAGTTAGTAAACGAATTCTGAGTATCGTCATAGAACGATATCACCTTCGATAGATCATACATCTGAGTGTAGTATGCCGAGAAGCGTGCCTTGATCCATGGCAAGCGGAGGTTATAGGTAGCATCCACGCCATAGATCTTATCACTCGATAGACCTGGGGTAATCTGGTTACGCGTACGCGCCGATACAAAGGCATTGTTGAACATCGGAGCATTCTGCATAGCTGTAACAGTAGCCTCAACGAAGTGAGCACCTGAGAACTTATAACCCACATTTGCCTTTAGACGATATGTGAAGTTGTTAATCTTATCCGAGCAACCCAACGAGGTCTTGCCACGGTCACCACCAGCTTCAGCATTCTGATATAGACCCTTCTCCCAAAGACCCTCACGCCACTGTGACGAGAAGCCAACCTCAGCACCAAGGTTAAGCAATAGACCACCTTGAGCATACTCATAGATACCCCAAAGCTGACCCTGACGCACATGAGCATAGTAGTCATAGTTATACTTATCGCCCTCCTTGACAGCCTGAGCGTGACCATGCTTACGATAGTATGCCATGTTGTTCTGATAAGCAAGCTCATTGCCTCCAAAGTCGCGCTCAGCAAACTTATCTACATCCAACCAATAGTCACCACCGAGCAAATCCTTAACAGTGCTGTAATACTCCGTACGGTTGATGCGAGTGCGAAGGCCAAGAGTAACATTCGAATTATTGTTGATGATATAACGCAACTGAGCAGAGAGGTTGTAGTCGAGCTGGTCGGTACGACGCTCCTCAATCATAGCTGAAGCGCGATGACCCTCACCATAGCGAGAGTCTGTATCGCCATTCATATTGTTGCGAGTCAACTCATCGAAGTCGATATAGCCACTCCAATCCTCCATGAACATCTGATACTTCTCAATATCAGTCTGCAACTCAACATCGGTAAATGGAAGTGTCTGTCCGTTAGCATCGGCAAAGTTATTTAGTATCTTACGACGCATCAAACGGTCACCATAGTATGATGGGAGGCGACGATAGTAGTCGGGACGAGGATCCTCACCCTTATCCCATGTTAGAGCCGAGTAGCCATTGTAACCAAAACGAAGCGATGTAGCAACCGAGAGGTTTGTCTTCTGGTTAATCTGCCAGTTATAGTTGAGCATAGCGATAGGCTCATGCATACGACGCACGCGAGAATTACGCTCTATACCATTCTGCAAACCCATATTAGGGTTGTAGTAGTTATCGCCCCAAAGGTCATAGGCCTCCTGTGTTGCAGCCTGCTGTGCGCCACGCTGAGTTGGAGCGGCAAGAAGTGTTGCCGACAAACGATGGCGCGAATTAAAGATCTTCTCGGCAGAGAAGAAGTAGCCATAAGCATTGTAATATACGCCATTTACATAGCCATGGTTACCCTGACGAGTAGAGAGCGAGAAGCCATAAGACCAGCCATTATCCAACTGACCCGAAGCGTAGCTAAGCATGATACGATAACGATATAGCTGAGTAGCATTCACAACGCTCGAACGGAAGCCCTTACGAAGTTGTGAAGCACGAGCGTTAATGTTTGTAGTACCTGCAACACCACCCACACCATAATCCGACATCTTCAAGCCCGATGTAGCCTCTTGATTGCGAGTAGCATCATTAAGACCACTCCACAATGACCATGGACCATAGCTTGTTAGAGCATCATTGAAACGAATACCATTGAGATAGACATCCTGATACTGAGAGTCATAACCGCGAGCATTAAAGCGCATCTCTGAGAAACGATACGATGCAATGTTGTTAAACAAATCCTTAGATGCCGATAGCTGTGGCAATGCCTGGCTATCGCCAAAGGTCTCAACATCGGTATCAAGCTCAGCAAATGCAGAGTTGTCAACAGCAACCATAGTCTCAGGCACCATGATAACCTGATGCATATCGTGCACAAGCTCCTTAACACGCACCATAAGTTCCAACACCTCGAAATCCACAGCCTCAAAGCGCATCATATACTGACCTGGCTCAAGACCTGAAACGACAAACTCACCCTTTTGGTTAGTCTTCAGAGTTTTCGATAGCTGGTCGATGGTAATAGTCACCCCAGCTATAGGCTCGCGCCCCTCGCGGGATACAACCTGACCCTTCATACCACCACTCTGTGCATAAGCACCGAGAGTAATAAAGGCAGATAGAAGTAAAAGTAAAAATTTCTTCATATATTAACAATATTATTTACCTATGTATATATATACTGGGAAGTGGTCGCTATAACCATCCTGAAAGTTGTTCGACACGAAGGTACGCAATGGGTAATTCTTATACTGTCCCTCAAGCTGAAGCATGTATGGGCGAGTAAAGATATTACCGTAGAATCGCTTACCCTTGATAAGGCGAAGCTTACCCTCCTCGGCATTTACCAAGTTCTCGGTAACGCAGATGTTATCAAAGAGATTCCACTCATCCTGATATGCAAGTGTACCAAGACCTGCGCGAAGCATCTCGTTGTATGGGTTGAAGAAGTCGCCTGGCTGAAGATCCTTTACATCACCCTTAGCACCCATAACCTCAACGATACTTGCATCTGTAGCGTCATCGTTCAAGTCACCCATGATAATAACCTTAGTTGCAGGGTTCTGAGCGATAAGCGAGTCCTTAATCTCACGAATCTGCTTAGCACAAGCATCACGCTTGAACTGCGAAGCCTCCTTACCACCAAGGCGTGATGGCCAGTGTGACACAAGGAAGTAGAATGGCTCATCCTCGATAGTACCCCACATAACCACCAAGTCACGAGTGCGGAAATTAGGCAACTCCTCAACATGTAGCTTGATATTATCCGAACCCTCAAGCTTAAAGACATCCGAACGATACAAGAACGCCACATCTACACCACGAGCATCAGGCGAGTCGTAGTGACAGATACGATAGTTACCACCGCGGAGCTTAGGTTGCGAGATAAGATCCTCCAACACCTCACGGTTCTCAATCTCCGAAACACCTATAACTATTGGATAATCCTTTTTCAGCGCTGCAATATCAAATAGCACACGCTCCATGTTCGATAGCTTCTTCTCGTAGCGGAACTGATTCCACTGCTTCACACCCTCAGGAGTAAACTCATCATCGTGAGTCTCAGGGTCGTTGTAGATATCGAAGAGGTTCTCCAAGTTGTAGAACACAACAGAGTATGGCTGCTCTTGCGCTGTGAGGGTCACAACTGCAAACATCGCCATACATAGCATCAATACTGTTTTCTTCATATTCATTGGTTTTAATTACTATTTACTTAACTATTAGTGAATACCCCACTCCGATGGGACATGTTTAGCCTCCACACTCTGCTCGATAGCATCATCCAACATTGGGAAGAAGTTAAAACCTGTGCGCTGCTCCAACTCAGCCACCGAGATACACTCCTTGGCAGTTATACTCGTATCTGTGCCGGTGTCAGCATGCTGCAACCAAAAGGCAATAGCCTTAACCTCCGATGCATCCGTAATAGCACCAATAGACTTGTGTGTATTACCCTTCTTTGTGCGTAGCAACGCCTTGTAATAGTGCGTAGGTGTTGGGCATATATTTCCCGACTTATCCGAAGTCTGCTTGGCAATAGAGGAGTGATGCTCACCACCGAAATAAGCTCCTGTAACCACATAGAGCGTATCACTACATATCATCGTGCGCACCTTACCCTCTAACGAACCCCACTTCTTCTGATTGAAGCTATACCACTGCGGTGTCATATTGGTTGCATAGAAAGTTTGATCCATCATCTGCTGTGAGCACTTTCTATCGGCAGCAGGTATCTGATGACCTCTATCATATCGTCCTCCATAGGAACCAGCACCGAGGTTTGCCTGATACTTCGACTCTACATTTGGGTCGTATCCAAAACGGCTGTAATCTCTATCGCCACCACCTGTCGTATAGCACGAATGGAGTGGATAGGCAACCCACAACGCTACACGATAGTCCGGGTCGAAGCAGTAGGTATAGTTACGCGCATCACTTCTTACGCCCATAGAGCCATAGTGTGTACCGAAGATATAGTTATCCTCAACCCTGCATAGAGGCAACTCCGCCCAAGCACGCTCAAAGGCTATTGTAGCATCGTAGCTATGGTGTGTAAACGATAGGCTGAAGCTCTTGTTATCCGAGAACTTAACAACGACCTCCGCAATGCGCTCATGACCAGAGCTGTTCTTATCGAAGTAGATGTAGATGACCTTACTATCGCTCTCCATCACACCCTCAGTAGATAGTTGATTATTCGAGAAATGCGCCCAATCGCCCTCTGACTGTAGGGTTATGGTGTAAGATCTACCCTGTTGTGCCTCAAGCACCACAGCGCAATTCTTGCTATCACCCTTTATTACATTGGTCTTCAGGTAGGCATTACTCTGAATAACATTCACCGCAATATCCTCACAGCCGCTCAATAGCACTGCGACAATACAGCACATCAAGACAAATACTCTTTTTGCCAATTTCAGCATATTATTTATTGTATCTCCTATGGATTATTAAAAAGTGTATCTCTCGCCCGCCTGGGTGGGTTGCCCCACCCAAGCCCTCGGCGAAAGAGTATTAAATTAGTTCTGTGCAGTCCACATTACATCCCAGATAGAAACACGATCCTTGTTAGAACCTCCTTCCTGTGATGGACAGTTGTTTGTGATAACGATCTGGAACTCTCCAGCGACATTTACAGCCTCCTCAAATGTAAACTTGCCATACTTTGTACTATCAGCATTCTTAACATTGAAAGACTTTACAACCTCACCGTTCTGCATAATCTCAACATCGAAATCGTAACCGCTCTTATCTGAAAAAGCCATACCATAGGTAAACTTAAGAGTACCACAACCAGTAGCAATAACTGGAGAGGTAATCTTACCTACAGCAGTTGTCTTACCGTTGATTACCCACGCACGTGTGTTAGTATCAGAGCCAAGCAATGATGGAAGTACTGGGTTTGCATCAGATGCACCACCAGACTGAACAGCGCAGTTCTCACCTACCCAACCAGCTGCTGACTGACGAGCAATGTATGAAGAGTTGTGAGCTACAGTGTTGAAGTCATCGCGACCAGCATAACCCTCTGGAACAGAAGGCTCATCACCTGGCTGCTCTTCCTCGCCACCAGCGTCACCGAAACGCTCGCCAGTCATACCTGCGAAGTCTGATGCCTGAGCAAAGATAATCTGCATATTGCCGTTGTTGATAGATGAGATACCCTTGATAGTACCTGCACCCTGAGCTACGGTCTGAGCGCCATAAGTAGCATACTTAGATGAGAATACCACGAACTTGTTGCCGTTAGCATCCTCGATGTTGATAGAGGTGTGAGCGCCACCCATAACCCAAGTCTTTGAAAGGTCAGCAGCAGCAACCTGAACACCCTCCAAAGCGATATACTGACCCTCGTACTTGTTAGCAAGGAAGTCTGCCATAGATACAACCTTTGGCTCAACTACGTTGCCTGTAGATACCACTGTAATCTTATCCAACGCAACACCGCTCACCTGAACTGCACCACTATATGAGCCAAGAGTAGCAGTAGTAAGGTCGATACGCACCTTTGTACCGAAGGTGAAGGTGTGGTTAGCAGCAAGATAGAACTGCAAGGCACCTGTCTCGTCCTGAACATACATACCCTTCTTTGAAGTAAGGTTGTTAAGGTCCATATTAGATACAACAACACCCTCGATAATGCCACCGATAGTGTTACCCTCGCCTACAGCCAAAGCCTCAGCGATAGTCATTACATCGCCTGGTGTTGGATCTGGCTCTGGTTCTGGATTTACAGGCTCATCGCCACCACCAGGAGTCTCAGTACCGATAGGCTCGTCAGTGAGCTTAACACCGAATACGATAGCACGACCGCTTGCGTTGTTAGCAATAGCAGAGAATGAAGCGTCTGTAGAGAACTCGATTGTAGATGTAGCTGTCAAGCCCTCAAGTAGTACTGAGTAGTGATCCCTCTCCTCTGCAGTAAGAGCAGTATATGGAGGGTTACCTGTAGCACCAACATGTGCATTCAAAACCTGAGTCTTAACCTCACCACCGTCAACACGGAAGTAGAGAGTTGCAGACTTACCCTTCCATGCTACAGCGTAGAAGTTCAAATATTTGTTGCCTGATACGCCTACAGCACCAGACTTGAAGTAACCAGCCTTGTCACCTGTACCAAGCTTGAAGCCTGTTACAGCCTCGCCACCAATCTTAGTATCCTTGTGACCATAATTAGCGTTTGTAGAGTCATCGGTTGTGCAAACAAATGCTGCATCTGAAGCGTACTGACCCTCAGCTGGCTCTGGAGCAGGAGTCTCGCCACCCTCGCCTGGAACAAGCGATACGAAGATAGCATCCTTACCCTGTGGCTCACCGTTGAATGATGAACGAACAGTGCGAACAGTGATAGTATCACCTACCTTAGCACCTGATGCAGCCCAATACTTCTGCTCGCCTGATGGAGAGCTAAGACCATAGATAAGTACCTCAGCAGTACCATCGTTAATGTAGAAGTTACCATAAGTCTCGTTGGTAACATTTGTAATCTTACCTGTAAGCTCGTAGATAGTTGCATCCTCAGCAGCAGCCAAGAACTCAGCTACAGTCGCCTTAACAACCTCACCCTGAACTGGAGGCTCTGGAGCAGTGCCTGCCTCAAGGTTGATAACCTGACCACCCTCGCCAAGATCCAAAGTTACATCATCAAGACGGTATGCACTCTCAGCAGTTGCAGAGAACTTGATGTAAAGCTTAGCAGGAACCTCAGACAATGTGAAGTTTGCAGTAGCTACATTCCAACGACCCTCAGCAGTACCTGCGAATGTGTACTCTACATTTGACCACTTCTCGCCATCAGCAGAGAGCGACACAATGAACTCAGATGGAGTGAACTTGCTGCCAAGTGTCTGAGAGTACTTCTCAGTACCGAAGGTCAAAGTAAGGTTCTTCTGTGAAGACTCCAAAGCAATATCCTTGATAGTAAAGTGGTTCTCAACCTTACCGAAGAAGATGTTGTTGAGACCTGAACCCTCATAGTCAGAGTATGAGCCATCAGAGTTAGAGTTGTTACGAACAGTAGTGTTGTGACCATCGTAAGATACATTTGCAGCAGCAGGACCTGCAGCATTCTTCATCTGTGGAAAGTCAGTAACATAAGGCCAGTAGTTACCCTCCTTGCGAGCAGTCTCACCATCGAAGTTCTCGAAGTAGAGTGCATCGGTTGTTGGAGGCTCTGGCTCAACAGTCTGAATGTTATCAAGGTCGATAGTCTGACCGCCATTACCAACGAAGAACTTAAGGTCATCGAGGCGATAAACAGAAGCAACCTTAGCCTCGAAACAGATATAGAGAGTCTCAACACCTGCCACCAAGCTGAACTCAGCAGTAGCTACATTCCAACGACCAGGCTCAGTACCTGCGAATGTGTAATCCACTGGAGCCCACTTCTCACCATCCTTAGAGATCGACAAGATAAACTCATCGTTACGGAATGTGCTATCGCCATCCTGTGTGTACTTCTCAGTACCGAAAGTAATCTTGTAGTTCTTCTGCTCTGCATTGAGTGGAGCGATATTGTTGATAAAGAAGATACCACCACCACCAAAGAAGATGTTGTTAGAACCCGAACCAGCGTAGTCTGAGTAGTCGCTGTTAGATGTAGAGTTTGCACGAACTGAAACACCTGAACCTGTATAAGTTACATTTGCAGCAGCATCACCCTTAGGATTAGCGAACTCAGGGAACTGATCGATGTATGGCCATGAATTGTTAGAGTTACCATACTCCTTAGTAGCCTCCTTACCATCGAAGTTATCGCTATAGAGCAACACCTCATCTACAGTAGCCTGGTTATCGGCAGACTGAGAAACCTTAAAGGTCTTAGTCTCCCAAACACCATATTCCTTGTGAAGCGCGATAACCTTAACTGTAGCAGTACGCACAACACCAGTGTCATTCATAGAGACACTTACATTAAGAGTTGCGTTACCCTTACCATTAGCAGGAGTGACAGTAACCCACTCTGCATCGTACTCGGTCTTCCAATTTGCATTAGAAGTAACATCAATTTTTTGGCTGCCCTCCTCATTGGTAAAGTTCAGCTGATTTGCTGAAATCGCTACCGTTGGATTTTCAACCTCCTCCTGCTCTGGCTGACATGAGACAAAGCCCAAAGCAGCGCCAAGCACCATCGCCACAGCGAAAATCGACTTAAAAAGTTTGTTAAACATAGTTTTATTATTTAGTTAATAAAAAAGTAATTTTGTTTCATCTTCAGTACTCCAACATATAAGCCCCATACCTTTGGTATGGACACAATACATAGGGTGACAAAAATACAACTAATATATTAAATAAAAAAATTATATCCCATGAAAAATAACATTACATGTTATAAAGTCGATATTTATCCATAAAAAAGCCTGTAACGCCCTATTTAGAGTTGCGAATATCACAAGAAAAGTATAAATTTGCAGAAGATAACATAGACAAAGACTATGGGTGTAGATAGAAATTTACGAAACATCGAAAGCGATAAGGAGTTTGAAAGCCGCATACGCCCACAGGCATTGCAGAACTTCTCAGGACAGGATAAGATTGTTGCAAACCTCAAGGTATTCATCAAGGCAGCATTGTTGCGTGGTGACTCCTTAGACCATACGCTTTTACATGGCCCTCCTGGGCTTGGTAAGACAACTCTTGCAAACATTATTGCAAACGAGATGGGCGCACAGCTAAAGGTAACATCTGGTCCAGTACTCGACAAGCCTGGCGATCTTGCGGGTTTGCTCACAAACCTCAATCCTGGTGATGTGCTCTTCATAGATGAAATTCACCGTCTAAGTCCTATTGTCGAGGAGTATCTATACTCGGCAATGGAGGATTTCAAAATCGACATCGTCTTGGATAAAGGCCCTGCAGCACGCTCAATACAGATTGAGTTGGCACCGTTCACTCTTGTAGGAGCAACAACACGCAGTGGACTACTCACATCGCCACTACGCGCACGATTTGGCATAACTTGTCACTTGGAATATTACGATGCCCCCGTGCTTGCAAATATCGTAAAACGCTCATCATCAATACTTGACATATCCATTGATGATGATGCAGCGTTGGAGATTGCATTGCGCTCGCGCGGTACACCTCGTATTGCCAACGCCCTACTAAGACGCGTGCGTGACTTTGCGATGGTCGAGGGCGAGGGACATATCGACATAGAGATTACACGCATAGCTCTTGCAGCGCTCAACATAGATGCCCGTGGACTCGATCAGATGGATAACAAGATTTTGGCGACAATAATCGAGAAGTTCAACGGCGGACCTGTGGGTCTGAACACCGTGGCCACAGCAGTGAGTGAGGAGGCTGGTACTATTGAGGAGGTCTATGAGCCATTCCTCATAAAGGAGGGTTTCCTAAAGCGTACACCACGAGGCAGAGAGGCAACGGAACTTGCATATAAGCACCTCGGCTACGCCTACGGCAATAGTGACGAACCATCACTATTCTAAATAGTTAAAGATACCACAGATAGAGCAACAACCATCTGCTCATGGGTATGAATTTTAGTACCTGTGAGTAGAAAAGGTGTGCATCGAGATGCAGGTAGAAATTTTGGCACCCGCAATATAACATCGTTATCGTAAGGAATTACATCCGAGAGACTTAGTAATCATTTTTAGGGACAAGAAGACGACGAAAGCGACCAAAGAGACTATAGTGAGGATGAGCATTAGGTGGGCAGTAAGGCAATGATGCAAAAAGCGGTACTATTTGCATCATTGCCAACAGCAAGAGACACGAACCTACAAACACACAAAACCCTATGGAGATATCACAATAACATCTCCATAGGGTTAATTGATAGTGGATTACCCACTCGTTGAGAAAGACTACTTATTAGCTCTCTTTCTAATCTCCTCCAAAGCTTTAACACGAGCAAGCTCAGCCTTAGCCAAAGCAATATTGCTCTTCTGCTTCTGGATCTCAGCCTCGGTGTTAGTCTTAGAAGCTGTTACCTCCTGCTTAACACGAGTTACCTCCTGCTTATAGATAAGGTTTGCAGCCTCAAACTCAGCCTTAGCCTCACGCTCCAAACGCTTGATCTCCTCAAGAGCGTAGTCATAGGTATCCTTAGCTGTCTCATAATCAAGGCGAATCTTATTGAGACTCTCCTTAGAACTCTTCTTAACTCGACGCTCCTCCTTCTTCGCTGCCTTGATGGCATTCTTCTTAGCCGCTACAGCACGATCGTACTCAATGCGTGCCTCGGTTACAGTCTTCTCTGGAGTCTGAGCAGACAATGAACCTACAGCTACAACGGCAGCTATTGTCAAGATAAATCTCTTCATAGCTTCAATTAGGTTTTAAGTTTTAGATAATGCAAATATAATTAAATTTCCTTTCAAACCAAAATATTTCCTCAACAAATAGACATATCAACTAACATTTTTGGAATAATATATCATAAATATAGAATAATATATCACCTATTACTCATAAATGTTCACTTTGTTGATAGGTGCGAGATACTTATTAACGGTTGAACTCAACAATAAGAGCAGACATAGGCTCTACGCTCATGTTGGTCATCTCTACACTCTTACCACTTATAACATCACGACCCTCTCCTAAGCCTGCAGAAATCTCGCTATAGCGCGACCATGGTACACGCTTAGTGTCGTTACTATTGTTTATATATACAAACACAACGCTCTCGTCGTTATAACGGAAGAAGGCGTAGGTGTTATCGCGGTCGATAAAGTGTAGCGTCTTACCAGAGTGGATAACCTCTTTAGACTTACGCCAATTCATCAAGTGGCGTGTAAAGTCGAACAACTCTTTCTGGTCGCCCTCATGCTGTGCCTTATCAAAAAGGTTTACTCTATCACCTGCCCAGCCACCAGGGAAATCAACACGCAAGGTTGGATGACCCTTAGAGCGATCTGAAGAGCGGAACATAAGCTCATCGCCATACAACATCTGTGGCATACCACGCATAGTACATAGGAGTGTATGTACTATCTTCATCTTACGCACATCGCCCTCGCATACATCAGCAATACGATCAGTATCGTGGTTAGCTGCCATAATCATCATATTTGAGAGGTCGTGGTAAACAAAGTCGTGCGAAACAACATCATATACACGAGTCATACCCTGACCCCAGCCAGCATTGCCACTCTCGGTCATTGCTGAACGCATAGCATCATGTAGTGGGAAGTCCATGATAGACTTCAAATTTGAGTTGAAGCCATCCTTATTTGCGTTACCACCCTGCCAATATGCCAACTGAGGAATAGATGAGGTCCACACCTCACCAACGATATTGAAGTTAGGGTACTCCTCCATTACGGCCTTGCACCACTCGCTCATAGGCATCTTCTCGTTATATGGGTAGGTATCCACACGGAAGCCATCCAAGTTTGAGTACTCAATCCACCATATAGCCCACTGCTGAAAGTAGCGCAACATGTATGGGTTATCGAGGTTCATATCTGCCATAGATCTATCGAACCAACCGCTCTCCATCTGATACAAATCAGCCTTCGAGGCGTTGAAGTCCATATTTGTAGAGAAGGTCCAGTTGGATTGAGTATAGCTATCCCACTTATGGGTCCAATCCTCAAATGGCTGGTCGTCGTACCACCAATGTGATGTAGAGCTATGGTTGGGCACGATATCCATGATAACCTTCAAATCGCGCTTATGACACTCCTCAACATAGCTCTTAAATAGCTCGTTTGTACCAAAACGAGGGTCAATAAGGTAGTAGTCACTGCAAGAGTAACCGTGGTACGAAGCACCAAACTCATCATCCAAAAGCAGCGGTGTTGACCATATTGCTGTAGCACCAAGGTCAGCAATATAGTCCAGATGGTCAATCATACCCTGCAAGTCACCACCATGCCTACGACCAGGATTTGAGCGCACAGCACCCTCCTTAGTATCTTTCGTAGCATCATTCTCAGGGTTACCATTAGCAAAGCGGTCAGGCATAATGAGATAGACAAAGTCGGCATTCGTAAAGCTTAGACGCTCACGCGAGCCCTCTCTGCGCTCAGCAATAGTATATTTATAGTCATACTTACGCTTACCATTGGTAAAACGCAAGATGTAATCACCCGCCTTGGCATTATCCTCAATGGCTACATCCACAAAGAGGTAGTTAGGACTATCAGCCTTATGGATTGCTGCAACAGCGACGCCCTGACCTTCAGGCAAAATCTTCACATCGCACTGCGATATAGCCTCGCCATTTATCATTAGCTGCAAGGGCATATTCATCCCTGTCCACCAAGATAGTGGCTCAACATGCTTAACGCTAATCTTTGGCGCTGCCGCCGACACGCTAATTGCTGTCATGAGTGACAGCGCAAGGATAAAAAATCTTCTCATCATCGAACTAATATTTGGTAGTGCCAAGGTGCAATATCGCGCTCTACATGCTCCGTAAGCTCAACACGCTCACCCGAGAGTGCATCGCGGTAAGTACCAGCATATATGCCCGTATTGAAATCTGCATGGATAGTATATGGAGATAGGTTGAGTATAGCAACCACCCTACTACCCTCCACCTCACGCACAAGGGTAATCATGCAATCCTTAGCATTATTATCAATCTCTATCATATCACCACCACGCTCGCCAGCATCCAACGCTCGTTCTCTGTGCTTCAAGGCGATAAGCCTGCGATATAGCTCCGTGGTACGGTTTTCGCGGTACAACTCAGCAGGTATAGCATCACGCTCGAAAAACTCGAATGAGTGATCATAGCCCACCTCCTGACCTGTATATATAAGTGGCATGGTTGATGGCATAAGGAAGGTCAACGCCGTCATCACCTCCAACGAAGCGCCAAAGCGTGACTGCTCAGAGCCACTCCATGAGTTCTCATCGTGGTTCGAGGTGAAGCTCATACGCATAGCCTCGCGAGGATACCTCTGACGCTCAGCATGGATAGCATTTCTTAAATCCCACACCCTACGCGCGCCCTTAGCGATGTCAACCATGATATGGTGAACATTCCACTGGTAGCTCATATTAAAGGCTCTATCGAAGAGGTTATCCTCCTCAGCCTCAGCCAACATAAAGATATCGGATTTAATCTTATGCAACTCCTCAGATGCCTCCTGCCAGAACTCTATAGGCACCAACATCGCCATATCGCACCTGAAGCCATCTACACCAAACTCCTCAACCCAATAACGCATGGCATCAATCTCGCCGAGCCATACATCATGGTTTGCGTAGTTTAGCTTTGCCGTATCTGTCCAATCCCAAGGCACCTTGGCTACACCCTCAGCATCACGCTCATACCAATCGGCTGGACGCTCCGTAATCCATCGAGCATCACGCGCCGTGTGGTTAGCCACCCAATCCAAAAGCACCTTAATGCCCATGGCGTGAGCCGCCGAGACAAAAGCACGAAAATCATCCGCAGTGCCGAACTCAGGATTTACACCCTTATAGTCGCTAATCGAGTAGTACGAACCGAGCGTGCCTTTTCTACCCTCAACACCAATAGGATATATTGGCATAAGCCATATAACATCAATGCCTATGGAACGCAAAAAAGGAAGACGCTCAATGGCAGCATTGAGTGTTCCCTCCGAGGTAAACTGTCGTATATTAAGTTCGTAGAGTACTGCCGAGTAACTCCACTCAGGGTGTTTATACATATTATAAGATTATAGGTTATTTACTCCACGAACAATGTGGAGCGTGAAAATTTTATTGTCAGAAGGGGTCAGATGCTCACTCTCGGCGAAAATGTCAGCGATGGG
>JAEIGA010004739.1_pt1 | contig 20967 bp, 14 predicted proteins | sample 9270691 | NCBI WGS metagenome assembly JAEIGA01 (sample SAMN17057246, study PRJNA624740) | gut metagenome | biome: biome; isolation source: fecal sample | host: Bos grunniens | place: China: Xizang | collected 2019 | reverse complement strand
CTCGCATGCTGCAAGCACCCAGCTGTCCTTAGGGTCGATCTCGTAGTACTGCTCGAGAACGCCGCTGCGGAGAAGCTTGTAGATCACCTCCCAAGGGAAGAGTCTCTCGCCTGTAGCCTTCATCTCGTTCCATACGTCAAGAAGGTGGTCCTCAAGACGACGGAATGCCTCCTCCTCAGGGATACATGTGTCAGTGACACGGTTCATGTGCTTCTCAAGAAGCTCCTTCTCCTGCTCCGGTGTAAGGTCTCTATAGTTTGGAACCCTGTAGTAGTGGTTGTGAGCCACGAGGTTCATGATATCCTCCTCAAGGTTGTTTGCCGAGCATGATACGATCTGGATCTTGTCCTGACGGATCATCTCTGCGAGTGAAAGTCCGAGCTCTGCAGTCGACATTGCGCCTGCCATGGCAAGCATCATCTTGCCGCCCTTGTTCATGTGCTCGTCATATGCCTTTGCAGCATCAACGAGAGCTGCAGAGTTGAAGTGACGATAGTGATGCGTAATGAACTGTGAAATAGGTCCTTTTTCCATTTGTATGAATTTTATGTTGTTTGTTTATGTATCGGTGCTACAATCTGCGAAATTACGGATTTTTTCCCTATTTTTGCAATCGTTTTCGGCACAATTTCCGAAAACGGACGACACTTGACAGATAAGAACAAGATAAGATGCTAGATATCAATACAATAGAACAATTTGACAAAATCGCCACACCTTTTTACTACTACGACATGGATCTGCTTCGCAAGACAGTGGATCATGCTGCAGAAATGGCTGAAAAGTATGGCATAAAGATACATTATGCAGTCAAGGCAAACGTTGAACGAAGGCTGCTGGAGTATATCAGCGGCAAGGGTTTCGGAGCTGACTGTGTCAGCGGAAACGAAGTTCTGCATGCTTATGACTGCGGTTTCCCAGCCGACAAGATCGTATATGCCGGAGTCGGAAAGAGCGACAAGGAGATCTACAATGCCCTCAAGACCGGTATCGAAGCCTTCAACTGCGAGTCCCTTCAGGAGATCTATGTAATCAATGAAATGGCCCATGTGCATGGTCTGAAGGCCAATGTATCAGTCCGCATAAACCCGGACATCGATGCTCATACCCATAAGTATGTGACAACCGGACTATATGAAAACAAGTTCGGCATCTCTCAGCACGAGTTCGACAAACTGATAGACATCCTCAAGAAAAGCAGGCACATAAACTTCATCGGTCTGCATTTCCATATCGGATCACAGATCACCAGGGTTGAGGAAGTCTTTGCACTGGAGTGTCAGCGAGTAAACGACATCGTCGCTTACTTTGAGCGCAACGGACTGAAAGTGAACAACATCAACCTCGGAGGAGGTCTCGGAGTGGATTATGACGATCCGGATGAAAACGCAATCCCGGATTTCGAGACCTGGTTCAGGACGATATCTGAGAATATCGTTCGCCGAGAGGACCAGATGGTGCATGTGGAGCCTGGACGTTCACTTGTGGCCCAGTGTGCGACATTGATATCACGTGTGCTTTTCGTAAAGAGCGGAGAGACAAAGAACTTCCTGATCATGGATGCTGGTATGAATGACCTGATCAGGCCCGCGCTATATGGTGCATACCATAAGATCGAGAATCTTTCAGCATCACAAAGGACATTCTACCCTACACATCAGGCATACGACATCGTAGGTCCTGTCTGCGAGTCCAGCGACGTATGGGGCGCAGGCAGACTTCTGCCTCTCAGCGTACGCGGAGACCTCATGGCGATCCGCAGCACAGGAGCATACGGACAGGTGATGGCCAGCCGATACAACATGAAGGACCTTGCGCCGTCAGTATTCAGCGATGACCTGGATTCTGCTCCTGCTGTGGTTGACTACTTTGAAAAATAAAACAATAACATATGTTCGAGAATTTAAGTGAAAGACTTGAGAGGTCGTTCAAGATCCTCAAAGGTGAAGGAAAGATTACCGAGGTGAACATCTCGGAGGCGATGAAGGATATCCGCCGCGCCCTTCTGGACGCCGACGTGAGCTACAAGATCGCCAAGCAGTTCTGCGACGACGTAAAGAAGAAGGCGATCGGCCAGAACGTGCTTACAGCCGTCAAGCCTCAGCAGATGATAGTGAAGATCGTTCACGACGAGCTTGCAGCGCTCATGGGAAGCGAATCATCAGATATCAATATCAAGGGTTCTCCTGCAGTAGTGCTTGTAGCCGGTCTCAACGGTTCGGGTAAGACAACATTCTCCGGAAAGCTCGCCCTCCATATCAAGAGCAAGCGCGGAATGAGGGTACTCCTCGCAGCCTGCGACTACTTCCGTCCGGCAGCGATCGACCAGCTGAAGGTGCTCGGTGAGCAGATCGGAGTCGAGGTTTACTCTGAGGAAGGAGTAAAGGACCCTATCCAGATCGCACAGAACGCAATCAAGAAGGCCAAGTCAGAAGGATACTCAGTGGTTATCGTCGATACAGCCGGACGTCTCGCAGTCGACCAGGAGCTTATGGACGAAATCTCTGCGCTCCACACTGCCGTGCAGCCGACAGAGACTCTCTTCGTAGTTGATGCCATGACCGGTCAGGACGCTGTTGAGACTGCCAAGGCATTCAACGACAGACTTGACTTCGATGGAGTAGTCCTTACAAAGATGGACGGTGACACACGCGGTGGTGCCGCTCTCTCTATCAAGGCTGTTGTCGGCAAGCCGATCAAGTTCGTCAGCACAGGCGAGAAGATGGAGGCACTTGACGTGTTCCATCCATCACGTATCGCTGACCGAATCCTCGGAATGGGAGACGTAGTATCCCTCGTGGAGAAGGCTCAAGAGCAGTTTGACGAAGCACAAGCACGCGAACTCAAGAAGAAGCTCGCGAAGGACCAGTTCACACTCTGGGACTTCTACAACCAGATCCAGCAGGTTAAGAAGATGGGTAACATCAAGGACCTTGCTTCAATGATTCCGGGGGTAGGCAAGGCCATCAAGGACATTGATATGGACAATGACTCATTCAAGGGCATCGAAGCCATTATACTCTCGATGACTCCATACGAGCGCGAGCATCCTGAGTGCCTCAATGGAAGCCGAAGAAAGAGAATTGCAGACGGTTCAGGCACATCACTCCCCGATGTCAACAAGCTCATCAAGCAGTTCGAAGGCACCCGCAAGATGATGAAGACAGTCATGGGAGCCGGCCCGATGGGCATGATGGGTCGCCACGGCGGCAAGAAGCGCAGATAGCATATTCACACACGTTAGCACCTAACAAATTGCATATCAATTATTTAAGGGTATACGCCTGCTGAAAAAAGAAGCAGGCATATACCCTTAAATAATTGTTTATCAGTCACATAAGTGCTGACATGAAAAATTACTCTCCAAGGAGGTATTTCTGCCAGAAGGCGTGGTTTGCGTTGAGGAAGTGGTCGCCCTGATAACCATAGTAGCCATGCATGCCGTCTGGATAGATCATGAAGTCGAACTTCTTGCCGGCACGATGGAGGACATCCAGAAGTTGGAGGGTATTCTGATGATGGACGTTGTCGTCTCCGGTGCCGTGAGTCAGCTTCAGCATTACGGACTCATCAGTCGAGTAATCGGTCGGATAGCCGTCGACATAGTTCAGGACCTTTGAAACGGCATAGCCTTCCGGATTGGCCTGAGGAGTATCCATGTAGCGTTCAGTATAGTGTGAATCGTAAAGAGCCCAATCATAGACTCCACCTCCGGCGATGCCATAATGGAACTTGTCCGGTGCCTGCATCAGAAGCATCGAAGTCATGGTACCACCAAACGAGAATCCCTCGACTCCGATCTTGTCACCTGCAACATAAGGGAGAGACTGAAGCCATGAAGCCCATGCGCAGAAGTCCTTGACCTCCCATACTGTGAGCTGGCGATAGATCATGTCAAGACCTGCACGTCCGTTATGTCCGGCTGCACGTGGATCGACTGTAATCTGGATGATACCATTGTCGGAATACCACTGGTTGGAAGCGTTCGGAGTCACCCAACGGTCACGCACCAGAGGTGTATTCGGACCGCCATATATGTCGACATGTACGGGATACTTCTTCGATTCATCGAAATCCTTAGGATAAACGATCATGCCCGGAAGCCGGAAGCCATCTTCAGTCGTAATGTATACCAGCGAAGGAAGAGCATATGCAGAAGAATCATAATCAGGGCCCTGCATATCTGCGACAACGACACCCTGACGAAGTTTCTTGCCTGACGACGGAAATATCGCAACCTTAGTAGGGGTCGTCATGTTGGAATATGACGCCACGAAATACTTTCCGTCCGGCGAGAAAGAAATGCCAGTCGCATTATATGCAGGATCTGTAAGCGCAGTAATGACTCCTTTCTTATCAACTTTGTAGAGAGCCTGCTTCGCAACGGCATCGCGCTTTGCTGTGAAATATACGTCGCCCTTCTTCTCGTCTACCCGCACGATTGCGACATTCCAGTTCGGGCCGTCTGTCAAGCGACGGAACTGCGAGCCGTCGTATGACAGGAAATATATCTGCTGCCATCCGGTCTCGAATTCACGTGCCATATAAAGACCGTTGTCAGTAAAGACAACACCGTCAAACCAGTTGAGCCATGTCTTATATGTTTCATTATATACATGTCGCTTGGAACCGTCTGCAACATTGACCGCATAAAGATCGATCGTATTCTGAAGACGAGGCATGCGTGCAACGAAGAACTCCTGAGAGTCCGGGCCCCAGAACGGAATACCGAAGTACTGGTCAAGGCTAGGGTCGAAGTCCGCCCATGTAACAGCATCCTCACAACGCATAGGGCATCCCATACATTCGCTGGTAAGATCCACGATACCGATACGCACCTGTGGGTTGGTCTGGCCAGCCTTCGGATAACGTGTCTCGCTGAGCGAACCGCCAAGCGCAAGGTCGGTCACGCGCGGACTCTGCGACTGGGAAGCCGCAGCATCAGGGTTTGCAAACGCAGAATAGATCGGGAACATCGGTACCTGCGAGTTGTCGAAACGGTAGAAGCCTAGCTTCTTGCTGTCTGGCGACCACCAGAATGCCCTGTACCTTGATGCACGACCGAAGATCTCCTCATAATATACCCATGAGGCATATCCATTAAGTATCACATCAGAACCGTCAAAGGTCAGACGTGTCTCAACCTCTGTCGCGATATCGACCACATATAGATCATTATCACGTGTAAAGGCAATCTTGGTCGAGTCAGGCGAGTAGGTCATATTGACAGCGCCTTGAGGTCTGACAGGGAACATGAAGTATTTTGCCGGAGACTTTACACCGACCGTCTTCCCGCCAGTGCGGGAATTCATCACAAAGGCAGTGCTGTCCGTATATATTCCATTATAAGTGAATATAACCTCATCGTCATCGACCCACTTCCACGCACGCGGAACCGGATTGAACTCCTGGGCAGCAGCGCACACCGCCACCACTGCAAATAAAACCGATAATACTGCTTTCTTATTCATGATCATAATGTAAATAACTCATCTTTAAAATTGACCAGGTAGACCTTTTCGGTCGCACGTGTGATGGCTGTGTAGAGCCACTTCAGGTCGTCGACAGTCAGTTCCTCCTGCCAGAAGGGATTATCTATGAACACACATCTCCACTGTCCTCCCTGGGACTTGTGGCACGTGATCGCATTGGCATATTTCAGCTGCAGGGCATTGTAATACTTGTCCTCCCTCACTGCCTCATACCTCTTCTTCTTGGTCGTCAGGTGCGCGTAGTCCTCATTGACTCCCTGATACAGCATGTTGGACTGCTCATAAGTCAGAGATGCACTCTCTGATTCAAGCGTGTCAAGAATGACCTTGGCCACGATCTCCTGATCATCATAGTCCGGGAACGATATGCGCGCTTCAGCGAAATGAAGTCCATATCTATCTTCAAACCTGGATATCTTCTGCAACTTGGCGATGTCTCCATTTGCAATGTAATCCATGCCCTCGATGCCTTCCAGAAACTGATAGCAGTTCTTCACTATCATAAGCTTATCATCACGCACAAGGCGTTCCTCCTTGAACTGCACTGTAGACCTTATTCCAAGATTATACTTGATCGCCCGCTTGTTGGAACGGCATAGTATCACTGTCTCATCCTCACCATATGAAGCATACGCATCAGAAATCTTCTCTATCAGGTCTCCCCCGCTGATTCTCTCCACATCATGGAATCCTTCCAATTCAAGCCCGAGGTCACATATATCCATGACTCCCGGTCCGTAATCCATCTCCGAGATCATCTGACGGATCAAGGTAGCATTATGAAGGATGCCGGACTCCTGCTGCTGACGGACCACAGTGGACAGCTCAGCAAACACCACTCCTCCCATCATCGCCATATAATCATGCAGAAGCGCCGGACTGGCATCCAGCCCCACAGGAGGCAGCTGCGCAGAATCTCCGATGAGAATCACCTTACACTCCACACCGGCACGCACAAAGGAAATAAGGTCCTCCAGAAGGTTGCCGGATCCGAAGGCAGAACCTCCGGAGGTCTGGCCTGCATCTATGCCGATAAGCGACACCTCATCGACGACAAAAAGCGCCTCCCTATCCTTGTTAGGCGCCAGCGAGAACTGCCCGAAGCCATCGCCTCCGACCGACTTCTGACGATATATATGCTTATGGATCGTATAGGCCGGCTGCCCGGCATATGAAGAAAGCACCTTGGCCGCGCGACCTGTTGGGGCAAGCAGCACGCACTTTGTCCCAAATTCCTTCAACGTTGCTATTACAGACGATATAGCCGTAGTCTTACCGGTTCCTGCGTATCCGTTAACTACAAGGATATCATCGTCATCATCGCTGACAAAGTCTGCCACCTTCCTCAAAAGAGCGTCCTGACATGAGGTCGGGGCATGTCTGAGATGCGACAGAAAACCTGTATATATAAATTCGCTCCTACCCATCACTTTCCCCTCCGGAACATCATTGCCATGACAACAAGTATAGGATAAATCTCCACACGTCCAAGGAACATGTCAACTGTATATACAAACTTGGATACTGCCGCCTGAGATGAATAATTGTCCATGCTTCCCAGTTCGCCAAGACCAGGACCGACGGACCCTATAGATGCTATGACACCAGAAACAGCCTCTGTCGCCGTCTCACCACAAAGCATGACAATGATTATTGACAGGAAAGTGAGGAGGAAATAAGTGACTATATACATCATGACCGCCTTGACGGATCCGTCAGAAAGATGTTGCCCGCTCATGCGGACACGACTTATCTCAGAAGGATGAAGCCTGTGCCTTATCTCATGACTTATCGCCTTGAATGCTATCAGGATCCTGTCCACCTTGATACCTCCCGTAGTCGATCCCGAGCATCCGCACTGGAACGACACGAATAAAAGAACAACTCCAGCCAGCCATGGCCACAATGAGTTGTCGCAAATGGCAAAACCCGCGGTAGACATATAGCTGACTACCGTAAAGGTAGCATCCATAGCTGCTCTTCCGACATCATCATACCCACCCTGAGTCAGCAGAGCCAGCATTATCATTACCGAGCACACAGCAATAGACCCAAAATAATACTTTACTACAGCATTGTTCATCGGTTTGAGCGACCCTGTGGCAAAAACCGCATATATAAGTCCGAAATGCATGGCACAGACTGCCATGAGCACAAGGACAATCATATTGATAAGGTCAGAATCAAAAGCTCCTATCGAAAGGTTCCTTGTGCTGAAACCGCCCGTCGCAGCAATGCTGAATGCATGGTTCAAAGCGTCAAAGAAAGGCATGCCTGCCGCCCATAGCGACAGAACCGAAATAATCGTAAAGCCGAGATATACACTGGTGATGATCATCACGACCTTACTTGACTTATACCTGTAACCTTCCTTGGACAGAGATGACATCTCCATATTGGTAAGCTTATGCTTGTAAGGACTGGCCCCGGGCAACACAAGAAGCAGGAAGACAACTACTCCCAAACCACCGATATAGTGAGTGGATGACCGCCAGAACAGGAGGCTGTGAGGCAGAGCCTCGATATCCTTAAGGATTGTAGAACCTGTAGTAGTATAGCCTGACACGCTCTCAAACCAGGCATTTATAAGCGTGAACTCCCCTCCCCACATCACATACGGCAACATTCCGAATATGAATGAAAGAAGCCAGGAAAGGACTATGGTCAGAAAACCATCTCTCAGTGACAGCGTTCCCGGCCTGCGTGCGAATATGAAAGGGAAAGCGCCAACCAGAAGCGTTATGACAAAACTGATCAGCAAGGGGGTAAAGCCTGAATCCATCCCGTATATCAATGACACGACAAGGGACAGAAACATGAACAAGGCACTGACCAGCAGTGCCATGCCCACATTATACGATATGGCTTTGATGTTCATCCTACTCCTTCTCTCTCAATGCCTTGATCCTACGCTTCAGCTCATGATTCTCTTCCGTAAGGTCAGACACGCCGGTATTTATGTTAGCCAGCTGGTCATCGCCGTCAAAGGCATAGTTGAAGACTCTTCCGGTCGCCTTATATGCATCTATTCCGGCAGATATCTTATATATAGGATTCACATAACCGACCATGATGAAATAAAGCAGAAGGAAAATCATCAGAAGACCTGCTCCGACTGACACAACGCCCGGGATGATACTTCTGTAAAATCCGGCATCGAAGTTTGCGGAATTGGTCTGCAGTTCTTCATGGATAGACTCATTCAGAACATTTATATCTTCACGGAACTTGCTGTATCGAGGCTGGAGGGTACCGAAGAACCATTCGCCTGTATTCACGCTGTCAGCAAGGAAAACCTCATCGAACTTCATGGAAGTCTTCATGAAGGCATCAAATGAGACTACCACGCTGTCTACCATCCTCATTCCCGCAGGAGACTTCACCGAAGCCTTCAAGGAATCAGCCTGCGCAGTGAAGTCCTCGAGATCAAAGTCAGGCATGATCGAGATGTCATTGGAAACCACCACTGCAAGCATCTGCTGGTCATACTCCCTTGTTATGTCTGCAAGCCTCTGTGAAAGGTTAATGCTCTCGATATTGGAAGCGATGAGCTCGGACACATAGTCGCTCATACGACGGTATTCCAGAATGGAAATGATGCCCGAAAGCAGCAGAACTGCTGCGATAGAGCCTAATGCACGCACAAGCCTGATCCTCATCGAAGGCCTCTTTTCCTGGTTACGTCTGAATAATCCGAATGCCATATCTATGCACTTTAATCCAAGCAAATATAATAATATTTCATCAGAGTGTGAACAACTGCGACGGATAACGTCTCGGAAGACATCTCAAGGCGACACTTCCCTTCCCGACTCCAAGCTCCTGCAACGCCTGGGAAGCGCATGCATAAGCCAGTTCATGAGTATTGTTGTTCTCACTGAGGTGACACAGGAAGATATTCTTAAGTCCCGGATGCCAGAACCTTTTGATGGCACCGGCACACTCGTCATTGCTGAGATGTCCGCATCCCTGCACAATCCTCATCTTGAGTTCATATGTATATGGACCGCGCATCAGCATATCCATGTCATAATTAGACTCGATGACAACCGTATCGGCCTGACGGGCATATTCGACAGCCTCGTCTGTCATGCGACCGATATCAGTCATTATCACGAACTTGTGCCCATCTGCCTCAATGGCATATCCTACTGTCTGCGTAGCATCATGCGGCACGACGAAATAACGGACCCGCATTCCTGCAACCTCGGTCCACGCACCTTCTTCGAGCACGCGGCGATATCCACCGATGATCGAAGCGGTAAATGTGTGGCGTGCAAGAGCATCATGAATAGCCTTCGCCGTATACACAGGCTTCTTGAAACGCTTGCAGAAAGGTCCGAGATGACGGATATGGTCAAGGTGGTCATGCGTGACAAGCACTGCGGAGAAAGAATCCAGCGCGAGATTGTATTCCTGGAAGATCTTCCTCAACTTCACAGAGCCGACACCTGCATCAATCAGAAGTCCGCCTTTTTCAGTAGCGAGATAGTAGCAGTTGCCGCAGCTTCCGCTCGAAAGACTCATGAACCTGACCATCAGCGACCCTCCCTGCTCAAGACGTCATACATAAGAGCCGCAAGGTCGGTACCAGGCTCATAATAGACAGCAGGAAGACCTGCCTCTATTGAACCGTCAACATTCTTCTGCGAATCATCGATGAAAAGCATCTGTTCAGCAGGAAGACCGATCTCACGCATTACAGCCTTATAGAATGCTGCGGACGGCTTCAGGGCCTTCATCTCGAATGAGAAGAAGCACTTGATGAATATATCCTTGAGCGGTATACCGGCTTCGTCGAACATCCTGCTGGAGAACGGAAGACATATCGCATTGTTGTTGCTGAGCATATACAGGTCATATTTTTCCGACAAATCCCTGAGCAGCTGGACCTTAGCAGGATGGATCCCTACAAGGATATGCGACATCGCCTCATCCACATCGGCGGCAGCCGCGCCCGGTCTCGATCCGGCAAGCACGATTGCACGGAACTCTTCGGCAGAAAGCCTGCCTTCCTCAAGATCTCCGTATATGCCCTTCTGATGACATGCATCAATGATGTTGTCTATATCATGATATCCTATGCTTTCCTTGAAAGCCCTCTTGCAATCTTCTATGTCGAGGTCCACAAGGACACCTCCCATGTCAAATATCAACGCCTTAATCATTGTTCTCTTCACAATATTTCTTTATGACACCGTACGCATCCGCTACGCCGAGCTCGCCGGCACGCGAAAGGTCGATGCATCCTTTTTCCTTATCCTTCAAATATATGAGTACGAGGCCTCTGTTGAAATATGCGTCTCCCATGTATGGATATATCTCAATAGCCTTTGTATAATTCTCTATTGACGCCAGATGTTCGGCCGAAAGGCAATACAGGTTGCCGAGGTTGAAGTATACATAAGGTACGTCCGGCATTATCTGCGCCGCCGTCTTCATATCCTCGACAGCCTCGCTGTAGTCATACTGTCTTGTGACCTGATCCTTGACCCTCGCCCTGGCAGCACCGGTATCATCCATCGACAACACCTGCACATTATTTTCAATCGTAGACAGAAACTCTATCATCTCCGCCCGCAGAGTTCCCCTGTTCATATGGTAGAATGCGCTGTAAAGAGCCTCTACACCCTGATTCTCCTCCTTAGCCGCATCAATGGCCCCACTGTAATATGCAAGGGAAGAGTTGAAATGCTTCAGATCATTCTCATATAGTGCGCGGACGAAAAGTTGCTCCGGGGCATTGCCATCCCAAGCATATCTCTCCACCTGCAAAAGCTGCTGCTCATCCAGCTTCACCGGTTCATTCTGAATCCTCACACCCACAGGCAATGATGATTCGAGTCTTGTAACCAGCGGATTTTCATAACCTCGTGAAAGTGCATAATTCACAAGATCCTTCTCACCGGAAAGCACGAACTTATATAAAGGACGGAGCTTTACGTCAATATCCCTGTTCTGCAGAAGCTCGTCATTGAAGTCCTTCTTTGCAAACTCCGCATCAAGCGACAGCAGGGCGCTGTATTTCTTGGTCGTATCTGCAAACGAGCCGGATTCAGTCATGTTCTTCTCCCTGTATTCCCGGACTTTACGCTGGGCGATATCATAGTCCTTCCTGGAAGACTTATGATCTCCCAGCAGATTCTTTACATATGACCTGTTCATATAGGCCTTTGCAAAGTCAGGATAAAGTTCGATAGCCCGATCATAATCCTCCAAGGCATTCCTGTACTGGCCCATTTCGATGAATATCGACGCACGGTTGAAATATGCAAGCACATTCTCAGGGTTGATGTTCAGGACACGGTCCATATCGTTCAGAGCTTCTTCATAGGCTCCCAGCTGCGCATTGATGAGTCCCCTGTTATAAAGCGTCAGCGCATTGCCTGGCTCATCCTCAAGAACCTTATTAAGGTCATCCATCGCCTCCTTGTAGCGCTTCTGCTCGTAATACATTATGGCACGGTTGAAGTATGCGAACGTATTTGCTGTATCAAGGCTTATAGCCTTGTCCATATCGGCGATCGCATTCGCGTAATCATCCTGAGAAGCATACAGACGACCTCTGCGGACATATCCCTCCGGATCGAAACGGTCAAGTCTGATCGCCTTGTTGTAGTCGTTCATGGCACTCAGCGTATCGCCAAGGAAAAGATAACTGGCTCCCCTGTTCAGATAGGCGGACGGATCCTTCGGTTCCTTCCTTATGTACTTGTCAAAGTCAGCGATCGCCTTCTCGAACTGCTGGGAGAGGAAATAAGTAACTCCGCGGCTGAAGTATAGGCCGATGAAGCCGGGACGCAGGTCTATCGCAGTCTGCAGGTCCGCAAGTGCCTCGTCATAATTGCCGAAACGGCTTTCCGTGATTCCTCTGTAATGATAGCCTGACGTGAACACAGGATTTATACGGACCGACCTGTCGAAATCCTTCCTCGCTCCTCTCAGGTCACCGAGATTATACTTTGCAATTCCCCGGAAGAAGAAAGTGTAGTAATCTGAGGTATCAAGCTGAGCAAGGACATTGAAGTTATCGATCGCCTGCGCATATTTACCCTCGGCCAGAGCATTGCGTCCACGCATATAGAATACATCCTTGTCATATTGGGCAAATGCATTCATGCTCCCTATCGAAAAGAAAAGGAGCAGCACCGCCAGACATTTCAGAATCCTATGCATATCAATTTTTTTTGCTAATTTCGCGGCCTGGTTGCGCAAGCAATCCAAATGCCAAACTACAAAGATAGTCATTTATTACGCTCATGCAGACAAATTGCTTCAAAAAATCCACGATTTACACCTTAAGTCTGGTTGCAGCCGCGCTGATGGTACTCAGTGCAGCGGAAGCGTCTGCACAGAATCTGACGGCACGCGAACATCAGCCTGCAAGAAGACTTGTCACCCGCTCCACACTCGAGGACAGGATAAGCTTCATGTGCGACAGCCTGTGCGAAGGAAGAGGAAGCGGCGAGCGCGGAGGAGGCATAGCGGCAATATGGCTGCAACGGGAATTCAAGAGAATAGGTCTGATGGAACTGGGCGAAGGATATGGTCACGCAGTACCTCTCCGTGAAGCGAAATATGGAAGAAACATCATCGGCATGCTGCCAGGTTCGAAAGCGACCAGCAGGGACAGGTACGTCATCGTCGGGGCCCATTACGACCACCTCGGTACATTGGACGGAAAGATATACCCTGGAGCCGACGCAAACGCGTCAGGGACAGCAGCCTTATTAAGCCTGGCCGAAATGTTGTCCATTTACAAGGACAGCGGAAAGACTCACGACAGCAACGTGATATTCGTGGCTTTTGACGCAAAGGAACATGACATGGCCGGTTCGAAAGCCATGTGGCACATGATAGAGAACGGCATGCTTGAAGACCCCCAGTCCGGCGAACCCATAACCAAAGACAAGATTTCCCTGATGGTCAACATCGACCAGATCGGCTGCACGATATCTCCGCTTTCATCGGGCAGGAAGGACTACATCATCATGCTCGGCACAGAATCACTCAAGCCGTCAAAGAGAGACATGCTGAGCCTATGCAACCGCATGTTCGCCATTGACATGGAGATCGACCTGACCTATTACGGCAGCAGGAACTTCACACGCATGTTCTACCGTCTTTCTGACCAGAGGATATTCATCGACAACGGCATTCCGGCCGTGCTGTTCACCTCCGGCATCACGATGAACACAAACAAGACCCGAGACAACGCGCAGACAATCGATTCTGAAATACTGCGCAAAAGGATATTTCTGATGTATCATTGGCTGGAGAAGATGCTGTAGGTAACGCGCGCATGCAAAATATTTATTATATTTGCATGTTATATACGTACATCATGAAGGATTTTTTCAGACTGCTTAAAAGATACGCTTCGCCATATACAGGATACATGGCATGGTCCATCCTGCTCAACATCCTGTCGGCCGTATTCAACATATTCTCATTCACACTCATCATTCCGATTCTCCAGATTCTCTTCGGTCTGGACACGACAGTGTACGAATTCATGCCCTGGGACAGCGACATGTCTGTCAAAGACCTGGTGATCAACAACATGTACTATTATGTCACATGGGCTATAGCTACATGGGGACCTTCCAGGACCCTTCTTCTTCTGGGACTTTTCATGATGCTGATGACGGCGCTCAAGACGTCATGCTACTTCGGTTCTTCTGCAATCATGGTCCCGATCAGGACAGGTATCGTAAGGGACATCAGGACCCAGGTATACAACAAGCTACTCAGTCTCCCTATGGGCTTCTTCTCGCAACAGAAGAAAGGTGACATAATCGCAAGGATGAGCGGCGACGTGAATGAAATCGAGCACTCGATAACCAGTTCGCTTGACATGCTTATCAAGAACCCTATACTCATAACATTCTATTTCGCGACCCTGATCGTGACAAGCTGGCAGCTGACCCTCTTCACCCTTGCGGTGGTTCCGCTCATGGCATGGGGCATGAGCGCCATCGGAAAGAAGCTTAAGAGAAAGTCACTGGAGGCTCAGGCGAAATGGAGCGAGACCATGTCCCAGCTCGACGAGACCCTCGGCGGCCTGAGAGTGATCAAGGCATTCATAGCAGAGGACAAGATGAAGGAAAGGTTCGCGACAACAGCTGACGAATTCAAGACAGCAGCGAGCAAGGTCGCTACAAGACAGGCATCTGCCCATCCTGTCAGCGAGTTCCTCGGAACATGCATGATCATGATAGTTCTCTGGTTCGGAGGCACACTGATTCTCAGCGACTCTTCTCCTATAGACGCACCGACATTCATATTCTACATGGTAATCCTCTACAGTGTGCTCAACCCGCTCAAGGAGTTCTCCAAGGCCGGATACAACATCCCGAAAGGTCTGGCATCCATGGAAAGGGTCGACAAGATAATGAATGCGGTAAACGACATTAAGGAGCCCGCGCAGCCGGCTGAGCTCAATGGATTCAATGAAGAAATCCGCATAAACGGAGTATGCTTCAGCTACGAAGAAGGACGCGAAGTGCTTTCTGACATCGACCTTACCATTCCGAAGGGCAAGATGGTGGCCCTGGTAGGTCAGTCCGGATCAGGCAAATCGACTCTGGTCGACCTCATCCCAAGATACTACGACGTCTGCTCAGGAAGCATAACGATAGACGGCACAGACATAAGAGACGTACGTATCAAGGACCTCAGGTCACTTATCGGCAACGTGAACCAGGAAGCCATCCTTTTCAACGACACGATATTCAACAACATTGCATTCGGAGTGGAAGGAGCTACCATGGAAGAGGTTGTTGCCGCCGCCAGGATAGCCAATGCCCACGATTTCATCATGGAAAAGGAAGAAGGCTACATGACGAACATCGGCGACAGAGGTTCCAAGCTCTCAGGAGGCCAGAGGCAGCGCATAAGCATAGCAAGGGCGATCCTGAAGAATCCTCCGTTACTCATACTTGACGAGGCGACCTCCGCTCTTGACACCGAATCAGAGAAACTTGTTCAGGAAGCCCTGGACAGGCTCACCGGTTCAAGGACGACCATAGCGATCGCCCACAGACTATCCACAATCAAGAATGCTGATGAAATCTGCGTATTGCACGAAGGACGCATCGTAGAGAGAGGAAAGCATGAGGAACTCCTCGCGCTTAACGGATATTACAAGAAACTTAACGACATGCAGGCACTCTGATGAAGTACAGAAAGCAAATATCACTTATCCTGTTCTGCCTCTATATCATGGCAGTGGCAGTCCTGTGCTTCACACAAGGAGAGCAGCTCCCCGAACTGCCGAACACATGGTTCGGACTGCCGTCCGACAAGGTGGCTCATGCACTGATGTTCTTTCCTTTCACGATCCTCGGATATCTGTCTTTCACATCTGAAGAGAACAGCACTCTTCAGAAAGTCGCTGTCCTGACTGTCCTGATCGCAGTCGGATGCGGCATGGCATACGCGACCGAGAGTATCCAGAGGGTGCTCGGCTACCGTGCATATGAGATAAGTGACATGAAGGCAGATATGGCCGGCCTGGGCCTGGGAACCCTCATCTCCATCATGTTCATCATATTCTCCACAAAGAAACATAAATGAAGAAACTGTTCGCCACATATATCGCCATCTTATCCGCATGCATCTGCCTTCAGGCACAAAGCAAGATCGTGAAGGACTTCAAGGATGCATGCGACTCGCTCAACACCTTGATGAGCGAAAGGACTTCCGTGCAGGGAAACATTGCGCTGAAGGCTGTCATGAAAAGAGGACAGACCCTCGACTTCTATTTCACGGAATCGCTCGGCGACTATCCGTTCAGGCCAGGTGACGCGAAATGGTTCCGCAACGAACTGAAGTCTCAGTTTCCTGCTGCGTACAGGAACTACTCTCTCGGAGAAGTGAAATCCAGAAACATAGATATCGGAAACCTCGAAGTTTCAGGCCTGACATTCGAAGGCAAGCCAGCTCACTCATCACACAAGATATCAGAGCCTCGCAATCCTGCACAGGTAGTCAAGTCACTGGACGGACCGGAATACGGCAGCGGACTCAACGGCAGGACCATTGCAGTATGGCAGAGCCACGGAAGAGCATTCTCTGCCGGCAAAGGCCTGTGGGAGTGGCAGAGACCATGTCTGTTCCAGACAGTGGAGGACATGTTCACACAAGGGTTTGTACTGCCTTATCTTGTCCCTATGCTTGAAAATGCGGGAGCATATGTCATGCTGCCTCGCGAAAGAGACGTGCAGACTCATGAGGTGATTGCAGATAATGAGGAGACGGGAGGAGGACGTGGAAAGGCGTCATATGCAGAGACAGGCAGATGGAGCGACGCAGGTGCAGGATTCGCTGACCCCAAGCCCATATATACCAGAAACGACGAACCTTTCAAGATGGGTACCGCACGTCAGGCGAAGTGTTCTGAGTCATGCACTGCGACCTGGACTCCCGAGATTCCGGAACGAGGTGAATATGCAGTTTACATCTCTTATAAATCATTACCCGAAAGCACTGGATCCGCACTTTATACAGTGAATCACATGGGAGGTTCAAGCAGATTCATTGTTGACCAGAGGATAGGAGGAGGGACATGGGTATATCTAGGAACATTTGAGTTTGATAAAGGCTCTGAAGCAAATGTAGTGCTGAGCGGCAAGGCTCCGGACGGATACCGGCACGACAAGAACGCCGTCATCACTGCGGACGCTGTCAAGTTCGGCGGAGGAACGGGAAACATTGCCGGACAGCCGTCAGATACCACCCTTGCAGCCGTGACATCAGGACTCCCACGCTCCGCCGAAGGGGCCACATACTGGCTTCAATGGGCAGGTGCAGACAGAAAGGTATGGAGTCCCGAAGACGCATCAGACGACTATTCGGAAGACTTCATGTGCAGGGGTGACTGGGTGGATTGGATCAGCGGCGGTTCATATATGAACCCTGAAAGACCCGGCAAAGGCATTCCTGTAGACCTATCACTCGGCTTCCACACCGACGCTGGAGTACATCCGGCAGACACTGTGATCGGCACATTGGCAATCTACACATACAAGTCCAAGAATGAGACTGAACTCCCGGGCGGAGAGAGCAGAATGACCAGCAGGGAGTATGCGGATATCGTTCAATCGCAGATTGTCCATGATCTGCAGGGTCTGTTCAACGAGAACTGGACCAGAAGACAGATCTGGGACAGAGGATACAGGGAATCACGCACACCGTCGTGTCCGGCAATGCTGCTCGAACTTCTGTCACACCAGAATTTCGAGGACATGAAATATGGCCTCGACCCGACATATCGCTTTACGGTAAGCAGGGCCATATATAAAGGCATGCTCAAATATCTCAGCAACAGGTATGGGGTTCCTTACGTAGTGCAGCCTTTAAGCGTCGAGGAAATAGGAGTGAGGTTCGGAGGCGAAGGAAAGGCCGTGCTTACCTGGAAGTCCGTCTGCGATCCTCTCGAGCCTACAGCCGAGGCAACCGGATTCATACTTTACACCCGAAAAGACGACGGAGCATTCGACAACGGAAAGATCATAAAAGCGGTTGCGACAGACGGAAAATATGTTTATGAAACATCCGTCAAGCCCGGTATAATCTATAGTTACAGGATCGCTGCATTCAATGACGGAGGAAAGAGTTTCCCTTCCGAGGTTGTCAGCATAGGTACTCCCATAGACGGAATTTACGGCAAGACCGTGCTTGCAGTCAACAACTTCGACAGAGTTTCAGGTCCGGCATACTTCGATACACCGTCATACGCAGGATTTGACAACAGGACAGACAGTGGCGTCCCTGACGTAAGGGATATCACCTTCATAGGAGAGATGTACGAGAACAGGCGCGCCATGCCATGGATAAGCAACGCCTGCGCTGGTTTCGGTGCCTCATACAATGATTATGCAGGAAAGATTGTAGCAGGTAACACGCATGATTTTGCTTATGTACACGGAAAGGCGGTCATGAAAGCAGGCTATGCATTCTGCTCGTGCAGCAATGAAGCATTCTGCAATGACTCGACATACAGAAAGGAAGTGTGGGCCATAGACCTTATATGCGGAAAGCAGGTAACCACTTCAACAGATGGCAGATATGGTTCACCTCGCTTTCAGGTCTTCCCTTCATTGATGATGTCCGGGCTATCTGAAGCCGCCGACAACGGTGTAAACATACTGATCAGCGGAGCCAACATCGGAACCGATGCATGGGACCAGATATATCCATACGAAAAGGACGAGGCCGCAACCTTGGAGACACAGAAATTCATAAAGAATGTACTCGGTTACAAATGGGTGATGAACTATGCAGGAAGGAGCGGTGAGGTATCGTTCACACAGGACAGCCTTTACGCTGAAAAGGCTCCTGCCGGTACTTATTATACTGTCCCTAATACGGAAAAGTATTGTGTGGAGACTCCTGACGGCATCTCTCCTGCAAACAGGCAGGGAAAGGTCATAATGAGGTACTCGGACACAAACACCCCGGCAGGTATCCGTTACGAAGCTGGCGCATACAGGACAGTCTGCATGGGCTTCCCTATCGAAGCTCTTAAGAGTGAAGAGGATATCGACACGATAATCAAGAAAACACTAGAATATTTCAACAGATGACACCACGTGAATCAGAGATCATCGGATTGATCAGAAAGGAAGTGAAGCCGGCACTCGGCTGCACAGAACCAATTGCAGTGGCTCTTGCTGTGGCAAAAGCCATGGAAATCCTTGAAGAGAAATGCCCATCATGCGGGGGCAGCTGGAGGTACTCGGAAAGTTATGCTATCCGTGTAGAGGTCAGCGGCAACATCCTTAAGAACGGCATGGGAGTAGGCATTCCTGGCACCGGCATGGTAGGACTGCACATCGCCTCAGCCCTTGGGGCTGTATGTGGTAAGTCTTCATACGGACTTGAGGTGCTTAACGACCTTGATGACAACGCTATCGCAAAGGCAAAGAAAATGGTAGAGGACTCAGTCGTTACCGTCGCTCTTGCCGAGACCTCAAAGAAACTATACGTCAAGGCGATCATCACTGATTCGTGCGGCCATACGGCAAGCTCATTGATTGTTGACGATCATGACAACATAGCAGAAACCAGCTTCGGTGAGGAGATCCTGACTTCTTCACAGAAGGATGAAGTTGTCGTAGAACAGAAGAACACGCTAGACTATCATCTGACAGTCAAGGAGATCTATGAGTTTGCTTCTACTGTGGCATACGAGGACATCGATTTCATCCTCGAGTCACGCACCCTCAACATGGCTCTGGCGGAAGAGGGTCTTCGCGGAAACTACGGACTCAGAGTCGGACAGGCAATCTGTGCATCTGCAAACAAGGAGGTGTTCGGAGGAGATTTCCTTTCATACGCAATGGCACTCACTGCAGCGGCATCTGATGCCCGCATGGCAGGCTGCACATTGGCGGCGATGAGCAATTCGGGCAGCGGCAACCAGGGCATCACCGTGACAATGCCTGTGATTGCATATTCCATCAAATACGGAACTACTGACGAGCAGCTGGCAAGAGCTCTTGTTCTCAGCCATCTGGTTGCTATCCATATCAAGGGATATCTCGGAAAGCTTTCTGCCTTGTGCGGATGCGTAATCGCCTCAACCGGTTCATCATGCGGACTGGTTTATCTGCGTGGCGGAGACTATGATCAGGTCTGCTCCGCTATCAAGAACATGATCGGAAACATCACCGGAATGGTATGCGACGGAGCAAAGGTGGGATGTGCTATGAAGGTTGCATCCGGAGTGTCGAGTGCGCTTCAGTCTGCAGTGCTGGCACGCGAGGGCATGTGCATCTCGGAGCATGACGGCATCATCGAGAAGGACATCGAGAAGACTATCCAGAACCTCGGCAAGATCGGTTCCGTGGGTATGCAGCATACTGACGACATGATTCTTGATATCATGGTTTGTAAGTAACGCATAGTAGTATTTGGGAGAGAGTGCGTCATAATGGTGAAGAATGTAAAATTTACCATTATGAAAAGGACTTTTATCATCATTTCTGTTTTGTTCTGCAGTCTCGGGATGTCGGCAAAGGTTAAACCTATCGAACAGAGACCGCAGGACATTATCACTTATTCTTATGAGCTTCGCTCCAACCATTCTGTATCATTTCCTCTAGGCGGAATCGAATATTCCTATGAAGGACGCGTTGCGGACAGATGGTCACTGATCGGACGCTTCGGTCTGGTGCCGATAGGATTTGCGGCATCTTCCGCTCCGACTTTATCTACAATATCATTGGTTTCCGGAATTGGCGCCAGCTTTGAGGCAAGATGGTACTCCAACATCGCCAAGCGCGCTGAATGCGGCAGGAGCACATACAACAACTCCTCAGACTTCGTATCCATGAGGCTCCGCGCCAACACAGGTGACGGTCTGGAAGTAAGCTTCACACCATCGTACGGAATCAGAAGAAGTTTCGGAAGACTCTGGTTCCATGAGGTGACTTTCGGTCCGAAGATCGGCATCACCACCGAATACGGT
>JAEIGA010004738.1_pt1 | contig 20969 bp, 18 predicted proteins | sample 9270691 | NCBI WGS metagenome assembly JAEIGA01 (sample SAMN17057246, study PRJNA624740) | gut metagenome | biome: biome; isolation source: fecal sample | host: Bos grunniens | place: China: Xizang | collected 2019 | reverse complement strand
TGGATTGTGTGTTTGTTTTCGCACTTCAAATATACAAAATATTCCATACAAAAACAATAGCTATTCCTTTGAATATCAAAAGAATAGCTATTTTATTTTAGGCCGTACAGCTGTAGTTCAGGAGGGTAACATAAGGAAAACCATGGCCGCCCGTGGCCTTGTGAACGGGAGGGGCCCACGAAGTGGGAGGGATTTAGTTTTCCGTTGTTATCCTCCTGAACTACTCCTCACCCCCAAAAAACAACAGAAGCTGACCTTTTGGGTCAGCCTCGCTTGTTTTTCCCCCACCCGGCCACAAAAACAGCCTCTGGTGTGGCCGACTTTCCTTTCTTGATTCAGGCTGACCTTGATTTTGTCTGAGAGTTTCATGCAAATTTTCCGAATAACTCTTCAATCACAGTCTGATCCAGTTTTAATATATTTCGGATTTGCTTAGGAGCAGCATTATATTCGGTTTTCATACGTCTTGCCAGTTCTAGCTTATTTTCTGGACTCAATAACCTGGGATGCTTGTTTCCGAACTCTTTGGCTGAGATGGCAGACATGGCTCCATACATTTCTTCATCTGTAATAATTATGGTCTCACCAAGTCTTTTGGCGGTCTCGCTATATGCTTCCCAATTTTTGGACAGCATGTTGAAATAGTGGTGAGGATCTCTGAATAATTTTTCTGTCTTGTGCAATGCGCAATATGATGACGGAAGAATTACGCCGCCGTAAACCATCAGGTTTTCGGGTAGGTCAATATCTTTGCTTTTGCATATGTCCCTTTTCTGTCTTACTGTAAGTTCAGAGTATCTGGTTGTCGGAAGCAGCTTTGTTATTGTATTGAAGATAGCTGCTCCAGCTCCCCATGGGTATGTATATGGTGTACAGTCGTGCCTTGCAACATACCCGTTCCTGTTTACATATACAATTTCATTACGTAACATCTTCAAGTCCGTTATAAGTGTCAGGCTGCATTTGAATCGGCTTAGATTTAATTGCCGACCTTTGTTCCTGAGGTATCTGTTCAGTTTTTCTTTTATCATGTCAAACATATGACGGCATGCATCCTCTTTGCCAGAAACAATCAGGTGGAGGTGATTGTTCATAATCTCGAATGTGTATATTTCGACATCCGGGAACCTTATCGCAGCCTGAGCAATCAGATTCATGCAGAAGATAAAATCCTCTTTCTCTATAAAAATGGTTTCGGTATATGTGCCCGGTGTGTACATGTGCCAATAAGGGCCTCCCTTGCGGAAAAGATATTCGGCATCCTGCTCTTTATCAAAATAAGTCTCTGCTTTCATAAACAAATAAATATAGGACATAGTAGTGACACTATGTCAAGTTAAATCTATGAATGAAGGCACCGGTCACAGAGGGGCTTCAGATACCCCGACCAGAATGGTCTGCAGAGGCTCTATTACATTCCACGAATCGGATATATTTTCTTCATTGACGAAAATATGAACTTATTGTGTTCTATCCAAATTTTATTCAATAACTATGATTGCCGGCCACAAATAGTGGGGTAAAATGTGGCCGACCCTGATAAATTCCCCCACTCGGCCACAAAAACAGCCTCTGGTGTGGCCGACTTCTGGTTTTGTTTGTTATATTTGCGATTTCTAAGATAAACGACTATGTTCGAAACGTTGGCTATACATTGGAATGTGAATCCGGAGATATTCAGCATCGGTCCGGTGTCCCTCAGATGGTATTCACTGCTTTTCATTTCGGGATTCATTCTCGGATGGTATATCTTCAAATGGTTTTTCAAGAGGGAAGGGGTGCCGGTTAAGCTTCTTGATCCTCTTCTCTACACATTGCTTATAGGTACGATTGTGGGAGCCCGTCTCGGACACTGTCTTTTCTACCAGCCTGACTATTATCTCGGCAGCTGGCAGGGATTCTGGGAGATATTCATGCCATGGAAAGGTGGACTCGCAAGCCACGGCGGCACGATAGCCCTTATTGTTGCAATGTGGTGGTTCTCAAGGCATTATGGCAGGAAATACGACTTCGATTTCGTGTGGATTCTGGACCATCTTGCAATAGCTGTCTGTTTTGCTGCAACATTCATCCGTCTTGGCAATCTTTTCAATTCAGAGATCTATGGTGAAGTAACCGGCCTTCCATGGGGCTTTGTGTTCGAACTCCGAGGGGAGACCGAGCCGAAACACCCTACTCAGCTTTATGAGGCATTGAGTTACTTCCTCCTGGGAGTCTTCCAGATATTGATGTATAAGTACCGCCTGCCAAAGCTTCACAGAGGCTTCTTCATCGGCACTTTCTTTATCGGATGTTTCGGAATGAGATTCCTCATAGAATTCATCAAGCAGCCTCAGGTCATGTTCGAGAATGACATGACCCTTAACATGGGCCAGTGGCTGAGCATCCCGTTCGTTCTTCTTGGCATCGCTTTCCTTATATACAGTCATGTAAAGAAGCAGCCGGCTGCAATAGTGCATCCTTCCAAGCAGAAACAGGCCCCTACTCATTTCGCAAAAAGCATCACCAAATGACAGATAATCCACGAATAGCCGAGGTGCTTGACTTCCTTGAGAAGCACGGCCTCGGCTATAAGCTTCATACCCATCCCCCGCTGCCTACCATAGAACTTGCTCTTGAGTATTGGAAAGACATCGATTCCGTTCACTGCAAGAACCTGTTCTTCCGCAACCATAAGGGCAACCGCCATTATCTGGTCGTATTCGAATGCCATAAGGAACTAGCAATCCATTCTTTGGAGCGTATGCTCAGGCAGGGCAAGCTTTCGTTCGCTTCCCAGGAACGTATGGAACGTTGCCTAGGTCTGCTTCCCGGCTCGGTTTCCCCGCTTGGACTTATCCATGACATGGGTCTGGCACAGATAGATTCTGATGGCAACATCATGCCGAATGAAGGAGTTGCAATGAAGGAACTGTTCCCTAATGGTCACAGAGTCAAGCTTTTCCTTGATAAAGACCTGCAGCAGGCAGAGAGGATCAGTTTTCATCCGTGCGACAATACTGCCAGCACTGTGCTTTCCAATGCTGATTTCATGAGGTTTCTTGAAATATGGGGCGGAGAATACGAGTGGCTTGACATTACCGCTGAAGCTTAGGCGAAATCCCGGACTATAGGATTCAGTACTTCTTTAGGGCGCAGCGTAAGCAGCGTCTTTTTTATGTTTTGCCGGTATTTTAAAGGTGACAGTCCTGTATGTTTCTTGAAAAATTTACCGAACGATGACTGGTCGGAGAATGACATTTCCTCTGCTACCTGCTGTATGGTGAGCTCCGGATCGCGAAGCAGTCTTGCGGCAATCTCCATTCTCATTGATGCCATGACTGTTCCTATGGTCACATGCAGCTTCTCCTTTACGATCAGTGATAGATATTGCTTTGATATGCAGAGCCGTTCTGCGTAGAATCCTATGCTGGTCTCTGTCTTGATATTCTGTACGAGAAGTTCCGAGAACTCCTTCAGGATTTCGTCTGCGCGTCTCATCTCCGAGTGGCGCATAGGTGCATAACGGCCATATCTCCTCCATACCATATCTGCCATGTCGGTCAGTAGTATATAGAAGTACGCATAGTTGATTTCCTCTGCAAAACGGTGGTTTTTATTGGATAGAGAATCAATCATGTTCCTGATGTCTCTGCATAGGATTTCAAGATCTTTTTTCTCCATGATATGACCTCCTAATCCATGGTCTATCCTGAATTTGAAATCGGGTGGGAAAGGATTTCGATTGCGGAATATATCTTCCACTATACTTCGGTCAGTGGCTGTAGCCATCGCATGGAAATTGTCTCCATATTCGATATCGTATATTTCGCACCAAATCGGGAGATTAATGTAGGTGTTCTTGCCGAAACTGAATCTCTCGCCGTTTATAACAAGATTGATATATCCTCTTATCACAATGATGACAAGGTGGTACCTCGGGTGTCTTGGCTTTGAGTATGTTATATGATCCTCTCCCTCGATTTCGCATGCGAATATGTAATCATCTATATAACCTGCCTTTTTTACGTTTTTTTCTCCAAACAGGATTGCCGGCAGTGCGCTTTTTTGCCTTTTGTCGCTCATTTTAGTAAATTTGTCGGCTAAATATAAATATTTTAGAATATTGAACCAAATATATATAATATTGAACCAATAATATTCCGCCGGATGGCGTGAAATTTGCACCCCGTCTGCCCCTCGTGCAGACCTGAAACAAAATTAAAGTTTAGTGTATATATAAAGATGAAACAATTGACGTTAACAGTAGTGGTTTTGGCGGCATCTGTCCTGATGCCGTATGCTGCTTCTGCCCAGTACAGGACAGATGTGGCTGAAGATTCGCCTAAGACCGAGGCTCAGCTTATCCTTGAGAAGGCTGATTCTTCCGAGACTCCGGTGATCATCTCTCTGGAGCAGGCTCTCAAGATTGCCTTGAGTGAGAATGTTTCGGTAAAAGTGGCTGACATGGAAATAAAGAGGGCTCAGTATGCCAAGAAAGGCAGCTATGCAGCTCTTTTTCCTCAGATTGATGCTTCCGGTGCGTACCAGAGGACAATCAAGAAGCAGGTGATGTATATGGACTTCGATATGAGCTCTCTCGGTGGCGCATTAGGTGGCCTTGGCGGTGGTGCTGGTGAAGGTGGTGCCGATGGAGGTTCCGCTGAAGGCACTGTCACTCCTCCTGCCTCAGATGCTGGGGCGATGCCTAGCATGTCAGACGGTATGGAAGTAGGACGTTGGAATACATGGTCGGCTGGTATTTCCGCAGCCATGCCTCTGGTGAACGCCCAGCTCTGGAAGAGTATAAAGCTTTCCGGACTTGACGTGGAACTTGCAGTGGAGAAGGCACGTTCTTCAAGACTCGACATGGTGACTCAGGTCAAGAATGCATATTTCGGTACTCTCCTTGCAAAGGAAGCATTCAATGTATATAAGGAAGTATATGAAAATGCCGTAAAGAATCTTGAGGAGGCCCAGAAGAAGTATGATGCGCAGAAGTCTTCAGAGATGGAGCTCATTCGCGCGAAGACAACGGTGGCCAATGCGGTTCCTAACGTGTATAATGCGGAGAGTTCCGTGATTCTTGCATTGTGGCAGCTCAAGGCTGTGCTTGGTGTAGACCTGGACATGAACCTTGACATCGAGGGAAAACTTTCCGATTATGCCCAGCAGATGTTCTACGACATCCATCAGTACGATCAGGCAACTCTGGACCATAACACAACCATGAAGCAGCTTGCCCTTCAGGCAGAGATGCTTGCACAGAATATCAAGGTGCAGCAGTATGCATATATCCCGTCTCTTGCCGTTGCATTCAACTATAGCATGAATGCGATGACTAATGACTTCAATTTCAGCGAATATCGTTGGACTCCATATTCTTATGTAGGACTTAGCCTCAATATCCCGATTTTCTCTGGTGGAAAGAGATACCATCAGGTAAAGCAGGCCAAGAACCAGCATCAGCAGCTTCTTCTCCAGCAGGTGAACACAGAGCGCCAGCTCAAAATAGCCATCCGTCAGTATCTTACTACTATGGAGACGAGCATGAAAAGCTATTATGCAGCCAAGGATGCTGTTGCATCAGCTCAGAAGGGCTATGATATCGTGGCTGCTTCGTATGCAGTGGGCAGAAGCAAGCTCATCGAGCTTAATGATGCACAACTTGCACTGACGCAGTCTCAGCTTGCGGAGTCACAGGCAATATACAATTTTGTGACAGCCAAGTCACAGCTGGAACAGACTCTCGGACAGGATTTTACTAAATAGCAAATAAATAAAAGTACAGAATAAATGAAGACAATTTTCAGGACAATTATGGTTGCCGGGGCTGTCATGGCGGCAGCAGGATGCGGCAATGGCTCAAACAAGGAGGCTCAGCAGGCTGCTGCAGAAGTGGTTATTGAGAATCCTGTTGTGACTGTGGAGCAGGTGCATGTACGTGAGGTGCCTCAGATTGCAACATATACATCTACAGTGCAGGCTTATGTGAAGAATAATATAGCGCCTCAGATGACAGGACGCATCATAAAGATAAATGCAGAGATCGGAGATTTTGTGAAGAAGGGACAGATTCTCGCTGAGATTGACAAGGCTCAGCTTCTTCAGGCTCAGCTCCAGCTCCAGAACAAGGAGGTTGAGCTTCAGCGTCTGAAGTCTCTCTATGAGGCTGGCGGACTTTCAAAGTCAGATCTCGACGCCATCGAGCTTGCCTATAATGTTGCCAAGACTCAGGTGGACAACCTTATGGAGAACACCATCCTCCGTTCGCCTATCGACGGAGTGGTTACTGCACGTAATTATGATGCTGGTGACCTTTATGGAATGAGTGCTCCTATCTATACAGTTGAGCAGATAGTGCCGGTGAAGCTTCTCGTGGGCATTTCAGAGTCGGATTACACCAAGGTGAAGAAGGGAGACGCCATCGAGATTACTGCCGATGCAATCCCGGGAAAGACTTTCTATGGCAAGGTCGGGAAGATTTATCCTACGATTGACCCTGCTACGCGTACATTCACAGTCGAGGTTGTGGTGGATAATAAATACAAGACTCTCCGTCCGGGCATGTTCGCAAGGGTGGCTGTGAATTTCGGCTCTAACAATAATGTAGTGATTCCTGATGTGGCTGTAGTGAAGCAGCAGGGCTCGGGAGAGCGTTTCGTTTATGTTCTCAACGAGGACGGCACTGTGACTTATCAGAAGGTCGTGCTTGGCCGTCGCATGGGAGCTGAGTATGAGGTTCTCGAAGGCCTTCAGGACGGAGCAAAGATTGTAACAGGCGGTCAGATCCGTCTCAAGGATGGTGTAAAGGTAACAGTAAACGAGTAGTATAATGAGTATTTATAGAAAAGCGGTCAATAATCCGGTTACCACGGCGCTGGTCTTCATCGCCCTGGCTATATTCGGTATATTTTCGCTGATTAACATATCATTGGACAGGTTCCCTAAGTTCGATGCTAACGTCGTGATGGTGATGTCGTCGTATCCGGGAGCCAGTGCGGAGGATATCGAGACCAACCTCACGAAGGTGCTTGAGAACTCCCTGAACGGTGTGAGCGACTTGAAGAACCTTAGCTCTACATCGAAAGAGAATATATCTCTGATTATGCTTGAGTTTGTTGAAGGCGTCGATATCGACGTTGCGACCAACGATGTGCGCGACAAACTTGACATGGTTAATTCCGTGCTTCCTGATGGAGCATCTTTGCCTGTCATCTTCAAGTTCAGTGCTGATGACATGCCTATCATGATCATGGCTGCGACTGCCAAGGAGAGCCTTCCTGCGCTCGAGAAGATTCTTGACGACAAGGTGGCTACTCCGCTCGCTCGTGTATCAGGTGTAGGTACGGTGTCTATTGCCGGTGCCCCTCAGCGTGAAATCCAGGTGTACTGCGATCCTAATAAGCTGGAGGCCTATGGTCTTACTGTTGCCGGCATTTCAAGCATTATCGCCACTGAAAACAGAAATGTGCCTTCAGGATCTATCGATATAGGATCGAACGCCTATTCTCTCCGCGTGGAGAAGGAATTCACATCGGCAGACCAGATGCTTGATGTCGTTGTAGGTCACGTCAATGGAAAGACAGTCTATCTCAGAGATGTGGCAAGAGTGGTAGACGGCGTTGAGGAAAGATATCAGGAGTCTTATGTAAACGGTGTGCAGGGCGCACAGATTGTGATTCAGAAACAGGCTGATGCCAACACTGTGAATGTGATAAGAGGTGTCAAGAAGGCTATGGAGCATATCGAAAAGAATCTTCCTTCTGACATCCATATACGTACAGTGGTTGATGGATCGGATAATATCCTTAACACTCTCAACTCTCTTAAGGAGACCATTCTGGTGACCTTCCTCATCGTGATGCTTGTGGTGTACCTCTTCCTCGGAAGATGGCGTGCTACATTCATCATCGTGCTTGCGATTCCTATTTCGCTCCTTGCGTCCCTGATGTATCTCTGGGCGACTGGAAATACATTGAACATCGTGTCAATGTCTGCTCTCTCCATTGCGATTGGTATGGTCGTGGATGATGCCATCGTGGTGCTGGAAAATATTTCTACCCATCTGGAAAGAGGAGCCAAGCCTAAGGAGGCAGCCGTGCATGCGACTCAGGAGGTGGGTATATCCGTAATCGCCTCGACCCTTACGATGCTTGCCGTATTCCTGCCGCTTACCATGGTCAAAGGTATGGCCGGTCTTATGTTCAAGCAGCTCGGATGGATTACCAGCATCATTATGATTGTCTCTACAATAGGTGCGCTTACCCTTATTCCGATGCTTTGTGCGCAGTTCCTGCGTTTCAAGCCTAAGCATGGCAAGCTGCATTCCATCATATTCGGAGGCTTCAACAAGTTCATCGACCTTATCGCTGCGGGATACAGCCGACTTATAAACTGGTGTGTAGGACACAGGACCATTGTTGTGCTTCTTTCGGTTGCGGTATTTATCGGAACAATAGGTTTCATCGGTCCAAGAATCAAGACCGAGTTCATGCCTAAGTCAGATGACGGACGTATAACTCTCCAGCTCGAGCTGCCTGCAGGTACAGGCCAGAATATTACTAGAGGCATAGCAGCGGAACTTTACGGTAAATTTGATGCTGCTGTCCCTGAAATCGTAAACTGCTCTTATTCCCTCGGTCAGGCAGATTCAGACAACTCGTTTGCTGCAATGCAGACCAACGGTACCCATGTGGTGTCATATAATATTAATGTGGGAAGTATGGAGGATCGCGAGCGTTCTACATCCGAGATCGCTGATGTTATCCGCGGAATCCTTGCGGACTATCCTGAGTTCAAGAAGGTCAAGGTTACTGAAGGCGGTGGCGGAATGGGAGGTGCTTCTACCGTAGATATCGAGATTTACGGATATGATTTCGAAACCACAGACCGTGTGGCAAAGGAGGTTCAGTCCAAGATGCTTGCGGATGGCAATTTCTCTCAGGTTCTTCTAAGCCGTGATGAATACACTCCTGAGTTTCAGGTGGACTTTGACCGCGAAAAGCTTGCTCTCAATGGTCTCAACAGTACCACTGCCGCTTCTTATCTGAGTGCTGCGATTAACGGCTCTACGCAATCTTTCTACCGTGAGGATGGAGATGAATATGATATCCGTGTCCGTTACGCTCCTGAATTCAGAACAGGCATTGAAGATATAGAGAATATCATCATCTATAATAACAGAGGTCAAGGCGTCAGAATCAAGGATCTCGGTACAGTTGTGGAGACTCTTACGCCACCTTCGATCCAGAGAAAGAATCGCGAGCGTCTCATTACCGTGTCCGGTGTGGTGGCAAACGGAGTGGCTTTGTCTGATGCAGTGATGGCTACAGACGCAATTCTGGCTGACACCGATATTCCTTCGGAACTCTCTGTGGAAATAGGCGGATCGTACGAGGATCAGCAGGATATGTTCTCCGACCTTATCATGCTCCTCTTGATGATCATCATCCTTGTATATATTGTGATGGCATCCCAGTTCGAGTCATTTATGAGTCCGTTTGTAATCATGTTCTCGATTCCGTTTGCCTTTGTGGGAGTTCTCCTTGGCTTATGGTTGACCGGTACACCTCTCGGAACGATGGGTATGATCGGTATTCTCATCCTCATGGGTATCGTGGTGAAGAACGGTATCGTGCTGATTGACTACACCATCCTTATGCAGGAAAGAGGCAAGAGCGTGACAGAGGCCAGTGTGATTGCGGCTAAGTCCCGTCTTCGTCCTATCCTTATGACAACCCTCACCACTGTTCTCGGTATGATTCCGATGGCCATCGGTCAGGGTGAAGGATCTGAGATGTGGCGTTCGCTCGGTATGGTTGTGGCATGGGGACTTTCGATTTCTACTCTCGTGACTCTTGTGATCATCCCTACCGTGTATGCGTCGATGTCTTCATGGCAGGAACGCCGCAAAGCCCGTAAGGCTGCCAGAGCGTAAGTGTCAATAACTAAAATCAGAAAGAAAATATGAAAGGTATTTTTATAGCATACGATCAGGCCTACAACATGGAGATAGCTGACGCAATTGAAAAAATCGGTGTCAGAGGCTTCACAATGTGGCAGGACATTGCCGGCAGAGGAGGCTTTACAGGCGAGCCGCATCTGGGCAACCATGCATGGCCGACAATGAACAATGCCATGCTTACATTCGTCCCTGCCGAAAAGGTTGACGAGATACTTGCTCAGCTTAAGGCCATGGATGAAGAAACTCCTGATCTAGGCATCAGAGCCTTTGTCTGGAATGTTGAGAAATCATATTAAGATTTCGAGACTGTTTTTTTAATAGCTTCTAAATAATTGTATTGTATTCGACCCGCGAATTTTTTATATTTGCGGGTCGAATACCTTTTTTGTGAGGTGTTTACATCAACTATAGACAGAATCATTGCTGAATGGCTGATGGCATTCTGTTTGGTTGTAACGAATATAAATATTTAAAAATTAAGCTATGGCAAAAGTTATTACAGACGCGAATTTCGCGGAGACCCTTAATACAGATATGCCTGTATTGGTTGATTTCTGGGCTACATGGTGTGGCCCGTGTAAGGCGATTTCTCCAGTTATTGAGGAAATATCTGCAGATTATGAAGGAAAGGCTGTTGTTGCAAAGTGCAACGTGGATGACTGCGATGATGTTCCTATGACATACGGCATAAGAAGTATCCCGACCCTTCTTTTCTTCAAGAATGGTGAGCTTGTTGACAGACATGTAGGCGTTATTTCAAAGGCTGATCTGGCAGCTAAGATAGATGCTCTTCTATAATTTTATTGTAATGAAAAGGTTTTTTGCAGCAGCCATTGTGGCTGCAATCTCACTTATAGGTGCTCATAAAGCTTCAGCAGGTATCTTCGGAGATGGTTTCGGTGTTACAGCCGGTGCAAACTTCAGCACCCTGACAGGTCTTGATAATATTAGCATGAAGTCTGCGGCCGGCTTCAATGTCGGTGTTGCATATGATTTCAAGATTCCTGTTCCGATGTTTCCTATCCATATTCAGCCGACTCTTACATACAGTATGAAGAGCGCTGATATCGGAGATGGTTTGCTTAATACTGATTTCTCGGTAGGATATCTTGAACTGATGGCTTCCGTACAGCCAAGTTTCGATCTTGTGCTTGCTCGTGTATTTCTTGATATCAGTCCTTTTGTCGGCTATGGCCTTCATGGTACAGGAGACTTGAAGGAACTCTGGGGCAAGGATGTAATGAACAAGCTGGAATATGGTCTTGGAGTCGGAGCTGGATTGAAGATATGGAAGATTCAGGCTCTTGCAAGATATAGCTGGAATTTCGGTAGTCTTGCCAATACTTCTGAAACTATGGATGACGGTTTTGGAACATTGGATGCATATAGGACTATCAAGAAAGCTAATTTTGGCGGAGTTACAGTTTCGTTAGCTTATTTCTTCTAATAGAGGCACGCTCGGATGAAAGGTAAGATTGCTGTTTTTTGCTCGGCAAGTCCGAAGATAGATCCCCAATATAATAAAGTCGCCCGTGATTTTGTCCGGGCGGCTTCATTGCGTGGATATGGCATCGTCACCGGTGGTACTGTCAAGGGTACTATGGGCGAAGTTGCAGACGAACTTGTCAAGTGCGGCGGATGGCATCGAGGTGTCATTCCAAGATTTATGAAGCAGTGGGTGTATCCAGATATGTCGGAAACTATATGGACTGACACAATGTCTGAGAGAAAGGTGCTGCTAAGGGAGGATACATGTGGGGTGGTTGCACTTCCTGGTGGAATCGGAACGCTTGATGAACTTATCGAGACTTTTGCCCTTATTCATCTGAAGCAGTATTTCGGGAAGATACTTGTCTTGAATCATGATGGCTTCTATGAGCCTTTGAAGGCGCTTCTGGATCATTATGTGACAGAGGGTATGCTGTCAGAGGAAACAAGGAAGAAGATTGTTTTTGCTGAGTATCCGGAAGAACTGCTGGATGCTCTTGAAAGATAATATGGATATAAAGACAATACGGGAATATCTTGGAAAGGATTGGTTGGCGGTGCAGGAAAACATCGCGTCTGTCTTGAGAAGCGATATAGCGCTTCTCAATGCTACAAACGACTCTATCCTTGCCAATACCGGAAAGCAGTTGCGTCCCTTGCTCTCTCTTCTTGTTGCGAGGGCTTGCAACGGTGGCGTGGTTGCAGATGCGTCTGTGAGATACGCGGCGGCATCTGAACTACTGCATAATGCCACTCTTTTGCATGATGATGTGGCTGATGATAGTGACCAGAGAAGGGGAGTGCCTACAATCAGGTCGCTTATGGGTCCTTCGGTGTCGGTTCTTGTGGGAGATTATTGGCTTGTGAAGGCGATGGAGCTGATTCTTCGTGATGCTGCAACGGATGCACGTACAATCAGGATTTTTTCAAAGACTTTAAGTGATCTTGCTGCAGGTGAAATGCTGCAGCTGCAGAAGGCTCAGAGCGGTGATACCGATGAAAATGATTACCTTAGGGTGATTTATAGCAAGACAGCGTCTCTTTTTGAGGCGGCTTGTCTTTCGGCAGCGGTGTCCGTAGAGGCTCCTGTTGAATATGAGAAGGCAGCCGTGGAGTATGCTGTGGCTCTTGGTCTGGCTTTTCAGATAAAGGATGATATTTTAGATTATGATGGCACCTCGTCTGTCGGAAAGCCTCTGGGAGTCGACGTGCTGGAGCAGAAGATAACGCTCCCTCTGCTTGGGGCCTTGGCTTCGGCTTCGGAGGAAAAGGTGTCGGAAATAAGAAATAAGATAAGTGATATCCTTGATCATCCGGAATATCGAGATGAAGTGGTGGCTTTTGTAAAGGAGACTCACGGAATAGATTACGCAGTGGTAAGACTGAGGCAATATGTGGAAGATGCAGTAAGGGCTCTGGATGTCCTTCCGGATTCTCAAGAGAAGGAGTTTCTGGTCAATCTTGCCCATTATACTGCCATCAGGGAAAAGTAAAGGTTTGGAAATTGCGGAGCTTGTGTAATGAAGTTTTCAGAGATAATAGGCAATAAGGAGGTGGCTAATGCACTTCGGTCGATGGCTGACACTGACAGGGTGGCTCATGCCATGCTGCTGTATGAGAATGATGGCTGTGGTGCCTTGGCTTTAGCGCTTGCTTATGTGCAGTATCTTAATTGCGCAAATCCTTCTGGTGGAGATTCATGCGGCGAATGTCCGTCTTGTCGCCAGATGTCAAAACTCATACATCCGGATGTCCATTTTGTCTTTCCTGTGAACAAGGGCCCGAAGACTTCTGATGACAAGCCGACATCTGAATCATATCTTAAGTTCTGGAGGGAACTGGCTCTTGCTAATCCATATTTTACTGAGGCTGATCTTCAGAAGGCCATAGGCATTGAGAGCAAGAACGGGCTTATAGCTGTTGCAGAGGCTAAGTCCATTATCGGCAAGCTGTCGCTATCTTCCGTGACCGACGGTTATAAGGCAGTGATATTCTATCTGCCGGAAAAGATGAATCAAGAGACTGCCAACAGGCTTTTGAAACTTGTGGAAGAACCGCCTGAAAAGACACTTTTCCTGTTTATTACCCATGCTCCTGAAAAGGTGCTTCAGACAATTTTCTCCCGTTGTCAGAGCGTGAGGGTGATGCCTTTGACCAGAGAAGAAACGGATAGAGTCCGCGGGATGAATCCTTTTGATGAGGACGAGCAGTATACTATGTTCATGGATCTGTTTTCGGATTTGATGAGAGGCATCGTGTCAAAGGATCTTATGAGTGTTCTGGAATGTGCGGAGACAATGGCTGCTCTTGAGTCCCGTGAGAAGCAGAAGGCATTCTGCTCGTTTATGAGTGAGTGTATAAGAAAGATATTCCTGATCAGGCAGAATCTGCCTCAGATAGCGGATGTGCGTGAGCAGGAAATGATGTTTTATGAAGATATGGCATCCAAGTGCAAGGACTCATTCTGCACCAGGACCGTGTCAAATGTTGAGAAGGTTGTGGCTTTGATCGACCGTAATGTGAGTTCGAAAATGCTTTTCTGCGACCTTGTCAATCGTATGTTTTTAAGTATTTAATATGGAAGCTAAAAAATATGACTGTTCTCGCGGATGTACGGTAGAGCGTGCCGAGTCAGGTGAATTGGAATGCAACTATCGTCAGGGATGTTGCAAGCTTGAAGTGTATGATTGGCTTCAGGGCGTGAGTCAGGAGCAGTACAATGAATTTTTTGAGGTTCGTTTCAAGAATACCCGAAAAGGAATCTATCGCAACGGCTCCGGTCAGAGTGTGAAGACTGGCGACCTTGTGATTGTGGAGGCTGCAAACGGCCATGACCTTGGAATCGTGACCCTTGAAGGCCCTATTGTGGCTCGTCAGATGAAGAGCCGCAGAATAGATCCGGAGACATATGAATTCAAACGCATCTACCGTAAGGCGAAGCTTTTCGATATAGAGAAGTGGCAGGAGGCTATTGCGCGCGAACATGAGACAATGATCCGTTCACGTCAGATTGCCGCAGAGCTTGGCCTTGAGATGAAGATCGGTGACGTGGAATTCCAGGGTGACGGCACCAAGGCTATATTCTATTACATCGCAGACGGCCGAGTGGATTTCCGTCAGCTTATCAAGGTGTTCGCCGATGAGTTCAGGATCAGGATCGAGATGAAGCAGATCGGTGCCCGTCAGGAGGCTGGTCTGATCGGAGGCCTTGGCGTGTGCGGTCGTGAACTCTGCTGTTCCAACTACATATCCAGTTTCCAGTCCATCACCACTTCCGCTGCCCGCGTTCAGGATCTTTCTCTCAATCCTCAGAAGCTGGCAGGTCAGTGCGGAAAGCTCAAATGTTGTCTCAATTACGAGACTGCAGCATATATGGATGCCCAGTCGCGTATTCCAAGAGTAAATAACCCGCTTGAGTTCCAGGATGGACTGGCATATCTGATGAAGACGGATATTCTGCGTGAGATAATGTATTTCTCTTACGACCCGTCATCTCTGGCAAACCTGTATCCTCTGTATGCCGAGGATGTGTGGGATATCATCCGCATGAACAGGAACGGTGAAAAGCCTGAGTCGCTGAAGGCGGACGTGCAGCCGGCAGCTCCTGAGTTTGTGACAGCTGTAGGTGACGATGCGATCAACCGCTTCGACGAGGCCCGCAAGCGCAAGAAGAAAAAGAGAAAAAACGGAAATAAAGGAGGCGGAAATGGGAAAAGACAAGCTTAGGAAATTCAGAGAGAATGAGACCTTCAGATGTCTTATTCAGCCTTCTACTTCCGAGGTCCTGAACTGTGACCACCCTATCAAGGGCAACTGGGGCCGCGATTTCTTCGGGAACGACAATCCTATAGTGCTGGAGCTTGGCTGCGGCAAGGGAGACTATACCATAGATCTTGCCGAACGCAATCCGTCCTGCAATTACATCGGAGTGGATATCAAAGGCGCCCGTCTGTGGAAAGGAGCCAAATATGCTGAGGAACATGGTCTTAAGAATGTGGCTTTTCTGCGCACCCGCATAGAGTTCATAGAGTCGCTTTTTGCCGCTGGAGAGGTGTCTGAGATATGGATTACTTTTGCTGACCCTCAGATCGGACGCGAGAAGAAGCGCCTCACGGCCCCTCTTTTCATGAACCGCTATCGCAATTTCCTAAAGCAGGGCGGAATTATCCATCTCAAGACGGACAGCCGTTATCTTCATGAATATTCACGTGCGATGGCCGAGCAGAACTCTCTGGAGGTGCTGGCTTGCGGAACGGATATCTATGGTGAGGACAGGGAAAGGCTTTATTCGAGCGGTCTGTGTTCTGTAAGCGGCCGTGATGCCGTGGATGCACTTTTTGCCGTGCAGACCTTCTATGAATCTCAGTATCTTGCACAGGGATTCCCGATCACATATCTCGCTTTCCGTGCTGACCACCAGGGGCAGTATATGAGTCCGGAGTGGGATGAAGACCGCTGGAAGGACGAGAATCATCATTTTGTCATTCCTTCGGGCCTTCCGGTGGCATCCAAGTTCTATCCCGAGGGATAAATTTGAATCAGATGCGGTCCATCTCGCGACGGAGATCCTTCTCCTTGATGGAGGCGCGCTTGTCATATTCCTTCTTACCGCGAGCCAGGGCTATGAGCAGCTTTGCATATCCGTTGTCGGCGATGTATAGCTTTACGGCAACTATGGTCAGGCCTTTTTCCTTTACCGCCCTCTGAAGTTTGTTCAGTTCCTTTCGTGTCAGCAGCAGCTTGCGTTCGCGGCGAGGGTCGTGCTTCCCCCAACTGCCCCACCAATACTCAGCCACATGCATGTTCTTGACATACAGTTCGTTGTTGTTGAAATAGCAATAGGCGTCCACCAATGAGGCCTTGCCGGCTCTGATGGACTTGATCTCAGTGCCTGTCAACACCATGCCCGCCTGGAAGGTCTCAATGAATTCATAGTCAAATGAAGCCCTCCTATTCTTTATCTCTATACTGCTCTTTGCTTTAGGCATAATCTAAGAAACTGTTTAAGTTTTTCTCGCGAAATGCAAATGTAGTGCTTTTTTCTCAATTGTTTCATAAAATGCTATCTTTGCAGGACTATGGCAAAGAAACCCTTTATCCCTATCCCTCCAATGGCAGATCTGCCTTCCGCTGAGGAGATCGACGTCCGCGAACTGCTGGATAAATACATCTCCGGAGAAATCGACCTCATATGCGTCCTGGGTCCGACCGCCTCAGGAAAGACCCGTTATGCAGTCCAGCTGGCCCGCCGGATCAATGAACTGCTGCAGGCAAATGGCAATCTCTCCAAAGCGGAAATAATCTCCGCTGATTCAAGGCAGGTTTATAGAGGAATGGATATCGGAACAGGTAAGGACATAGACGAATACTGTGAGATTCCATACCATCTCATTGATATCGTGGCTGCCGGCACCAAATATAATATATTCGAATACCAGCGCGATTTCGAAAAGGTCTATAAAGATATAAGAGACAGAAACTGCATCCCGATCCTATGTGGTGGAAGCGGACTTTACATTGAGGCGGCGACGTGCGGGTATTCATTACCGGAAGTGGCTCCTGACCCTCAGCTGCGCGCAGAACTGGAAAAGGAAACTGATGAGGCTCTCGTCGCAAGATTAGCTGCTCTGAAACCCCTACACAATACCACCGACTACGACACCCGCAAGCGTCTTATCCGCGCACTGGAAATCGCGATCTACGAAGCCGAACATCCTGTACAGCGCACAGCATTCCTCCCGAAGAGTACATACTACATCGGCACTCTCGTATCACGCGAAGAACGCAACGCAAGAATAGACAGGCGCCTTGACGCCCGTCTCGAAGAGGGAATGGTGGAAGAGATCCGGAGCCTGATGAACGGTACCCATCCGTCACAACTCATCAAAAAAGGCAACACCACCCTTTCCGGGCAGCCTATAGCGGCAGAAGATCTGATCTACTATGGACTGGAGTATAAATTCGTGACGCTTCACCTGACCGGAGAACTCACTTTTGAAGATATGCGTCATCAGCTTGCCACAGCCATCCATCAGTTTGCCAAGCGTCAGATGACCTGGTTCAGGGGCATGGAGCGAAAAGGTATTGTCATACACTGGACCGAAGTATAATAAGAAACGGTGGCGAATTGCCACCGTTTCTTATAGTCCGAATGCCTCCTTGATCATATCGACCGAGTCAAGCAGTTCCCATCCGAAGAACTGAACAAGTTCTGGAACTCCCTTGCCATCCTTTCTGATCATCACAGTTGCCTTGTATGGGTCACGACCTACATGACCATAGGATGCTGTAGGCTCGTAGATAGGCTTCTTGAGGCCGAACTTTTCGATGATCTTTGCCGGACGCAGGTCGAAGATCTCGTTGATCTTGACTGCAATCTCTGCGTCTGTCAAACCGTTGGCTGCTGTGCCGTAAGTGTTTACGAATATGCTGAGAGGTCTTGCCACTCCGATGGCGTAAGACACCTGCACGAGCATCTCGCGGGCAACGCCTGCAGCCACCATATTCTTTGCTATATAGCGTGCAGCATATGCAGCGGAGCGGTCCACCTTTGAAGGATCCTTGCCTGAGAAGGCTCCGCCACCATGAGCGCCCTTTCCTCCATAAGTGTCCACGATGATCTTGCGGCCTGTAAGCCCTGTGTCGCCATGAGGACCTCCGATCACGAACTTTCCTGTAGGATTCACATGAAGGATGTAGTCATCCTTGAAGAGTGCAGCCGTTTCCTCAGGGAGAGTCTCGATCAGCATAGGGAGGAGAATATTCTTCACATCCTCGCGGATCTTCTGCTGCATCGCCTCATCCACCCTCTTCTGTCCGAACTGTGCGCAGCCGTCCTCATAGCTCATCTTTCCGAGCGATACCGGTGTAAACTCATCGTGCTGTGTTGAAATCACTATAGTATGCACTCGTACAGGCTGGTTGGTATGCCCGTCGTATTCGATAGTAAACTGCGACTTCGAGTCAGGACGCAGATAAGGCATCAGTTCAGGAGCCTGCTTGCGGATCTTTGCTAGCATCAGGAGAGCCTGGTGCGAGAGTGCCAGCGGAAGCGGCATATATTCCTTAGTGTCGCAGCAAGCATAGCCGAACATCATTCCCTGGTCTCCGGCTCCCTGCGCATCTGCATCCTCGCCTACGACGCCGCGGTTGATATCGACGCTCTGCTCGTGTAGTGCTGAAAGGATTCCGCAAGAGTTGCCGTCGAACATATACTCTGCCTTATTGTAACCTATCTTGTTGATAACGCGGCGTACAGTCTTGGGGATATCTACATATGCGTCCTCTGAACGCACTTCCCCTCCTACGACCACAAGTCCTGTGCTGCAGAATGTCTCGCAAGCCACCTTTGCTTCAGGATCCTGACGGAGGAATTCGTCAAGAATTGCGTCGGAAATCTGGTCCGACACCTTGTCTGGGTGTCCTTCCGACACCGATTCAGATGTAAATAAGTAGTTCATATCGTTTTTATTGTTTCTTGTCTTTTCCTATTGCTGTCCGGAAAATCCCCGGTTTTCCCGGACGGGTCTTTGTTTTTTTGTCCTCTCATCCGGAAAAGCCCCGGTTTTCCCGGACGGGTAGAGCAAAAACAAAAGCCCCACAAAATGCGGAGCCGTCACAAAACACAAAACATTGATATGAAAGCGGTCATCATGCTCATGACCAGTGTCAATATTTTAGCATTTTTTAACGTGGTTGCAAGCAGCCAAATCTCTCCACATTTTTCGGGCTGCAAAGATATATAAAATTTATCACTTGCAAACATTTATATGAAAAACTTTCACGCTGTCCAAATCAACTTTTTTCAGATGTCCCTGAGATTGTGAAAGAGAAGTAAAAAGTGCGTATAAAACTTCCTAAAACCATTAAAATATGTTATCTTCGCGCCATAAAAACCTATTATTTTTAACTAAAACGTTATGAGACAAACAATTAAGTGTTTTATTGCTGCTGTAGTGGCAATGTTCGCTGTTGTTTCTGCCTACGCGCAGGTTACAACATCTTCTTTCGCCGGAAGAATTTCCGACGAGCAGGGAGTAGTTGAAGGTGTAGCTGTGATCGCTACCCACGTTCCTTCAGGAACAAACTACTACTCGACCACAGACAAGAACGGTACATACCGTATCAACTCTGTGACTCCAGGTGGTCCTTATACCGTAAAGGTAGAGATGCTTGGTTACAGACCAATGGAGTACAATGGTCTCTATGCTCCTCTTGGAGAGACTACTACTCAGAATGTAGTACTTCAGGTTGAGGCTCTCGGTCTTGAGGCTGCTGTGTTTACAGCTGACGGTCTTCAGTCAGGAATGAACATCAACCGTGCCGGTGTAGGTACTTCAATCAGCGAGCAGACAATGACTGCTCTTCCTACAGTAAGCCGCAGCATGAACGACGTGATGAAGCTCACTCCGCAGGCTTCTTCAACAACCAACGGTCTTGCTATCGGTGGCGGTAACTATCGTTCATCTTATGTGACTGTCGACGGAGCTTCATTCAACAACGCTTTCGGTATCGGTTCTAACCTCCCTGCAGGCGGTGCCCCTATCTCTCTTGACGCTCTCGAGCAGATGTCAGTGAACATCACTCCGTTTGACGTACGTCACTCAGGCTTCACAGGCGGTGCTATCAACGCTGTGACAAAGAGCGGTTCTAACGAGTGGCACGCTTCTGTATACAACTACTATAACAGCGACAAGCTTAAGGGATCTAAGGTTGGTGATGCAGATGTAAAGGTGTCTGAGTCTCTCAACAACACTACAGGTTTCACAGTAGGTGGTCCTATCATCAAGAACAAACTCTTCTTCTTCGCTAACTTCGAATATGCAGCTGACGTAACTCCAGGCTCTAGCTATCGCGTTAGAGAAAACGAAGAGCAGGAGTGGGGTGGTGAGACTAATTATGTTCGTCCTACCCGTGCTTTCATGGAAGAAGTTAAGTCATATCTCGCAAGCGAGTATGGTTACAACCCAGGACGTTATGAGGGATACTCTCTCAGTACTCCAGACTGGAAGCTCATGGCTCGTCTCGACTGGAACATCAACAATAACCACAAATTCAATGTGCGTTATAGCCAGACTATGAACAAGTACTCTTCGAGCCCTTCTTCATCAGTTAACCCTATCAACCCTAACCCATACAACCGTAACACTTACGGACGTACTTCCAAGTATGCTCAGTTCTTCGAGAGCTCACGCTACTATCAGGAGCAGAACTTCATGTCTCTCGCTGCCGAGCTCAACTCTCGTTTCGGTAACAACGCAAGCAACGTGTTCCGTGTTACATGGTCACACCAGTACGAGCCACGTAGCTTCGAGGGCGATCTCTTCCCTACAGTCGACATTCTCGGTGAGAAGGTGAACGGTGAGAAGACTGTCATCACTTCATTCGGACCAGATCCATTTACATATGGTAACCTCCGTGACGTACAGACAGTGGTTGCAACTGACGAGTTTACTTACAATATCGGTATCAACAACATCGTAGCTGGTCTCCAGTTCGAGTGGAATGATACTAAGAACGGTTACATGCAGGGTGG
>JAEIGA010004737.1_pt1 | contig 20972 bp, 15 predicted proteins | sample 9270691 | NCBI WGS metagenome assembly JAEIGA01 (sample SAMN17057246, study PRJNA624740) | gut metagenome | biome: biome; isolation source: fecal sample | host: Bos grunniens | place: China: Xizang | collected 2019 | reverse complement strand
GTGGCCGATTTCAGAGAGTCTGTCGATAACATCTTTTGTTTTTATCATCTCTCCGAAAACAATTATCGCAGCCAGATCCATCCTGGTCAGGAGATCGGCAAATTCGAGTTCGAGTTCAGCCTGCGCAGTACCCGAGTTTGTAGCTGTAAAAGTAAAACTCGCTATAACGTAATTCCTGTTTAATTCTTCGGTCTGAAGTGCTCTCAAAAAGAGACTGTAGTTATCGGAATCGTCCCATACTCCGCATACAGCAATAAACTTACGTCTGTCCTCATTCACCGGTCTTCTCTTCAATGAGATATTACGGATATGGATAGACGCTTTTGATATAGGATCGATCGCGAAAACAACTGAAGCACTCTTATAGTCTTCAGGTACTTTAAACAACATCCTGTGCTTCTGCCAATGCTGCTCGAGTCTCGTTGTATAAGGTTCGATTATCTGCTTTCCGTCTTCGTCAGATTCGAACTGACACTTAATGGTTCTCTCTTCATCAACTCGGCCGTCAAAAGAGAACTCATATGTTTCACCCTTCTTAAACGGGAATCCGCTCTGCAGGAGTCTGGTCTCATCAGAACTGCCTGCAACAAAAGAAGGCGTAATAATGAGCTCATCTTCCATGAAGCAGACGTTAGCGTTGAGATCGCCTTCTGCGACGTAGAAAGCGTTGTTATCACCGTTTTTAATACGGCTCTTATTCTCGGTACCGTCAACATCAAGAGTAAGGATCCTGGCAGGTCTTACAACCTGTCTGGGATGCAGATGCTTCTGATAAACCTTTACATAATCCACCAGCAATTCAGTGTCATTGTCATCGCTCTTTGCAGGTGAATCATTTGACACGCTGTCAGATGAAACTGATACTCCGATAGCTACGTGGAACGGTTTATTAAAAGGTGCGGGATATGGTTCTTCTGTTTCACCTGATCTCGCAAACCAATAAGATGTTCTGTAATATTCTTTGCCGTCACATGCGAATATTATCTCGTCCTGATCCCATTCGCATGAGAAGATATGGAATTCGCTCGAGAAGTCGATATTAAGCCTTCTGTAGCTTCCTGAACGCTGAGTAAACGGATATCCGAAAATAACTCTTGATACTGCCTCGTCGGGCCTGGAACCGCTGATCTCGGCCAAATCGATCTGTCCGTGAAGGGGGAACTCCTTATAGTTATCCGTCTCTTTATCGTAGCCTTCTGTCGGCATCAGTCGGATATAACTTACCAGACCCTTAGCCTTAGGTATCTTCATCCTGGCAACTATTCTGCCGTAAGTAAAATCCTTCTTGCCAAGCGTACTGATCCTTCCGGATAAGTATCTGGGCTCACCGGAATTATTAGTTGTTAAATGAGGTTTGATCGAGAGATAGCCGTCTTTGACCGATATGCAATTCTCGCCACAATACTCCTGGCACTCACCGTCAATCCAGCCGGACCGACGTTCTTCAGCAGACCATATGGTTTTATCTAAAGTATTGTTGCCGAACTCGTCGGACCAAACCACCTGGTATCCGTCCGGCAAGGAAATCTTGTTAATCATTGGCTAGACCGAAAATACTTTGCTTAGTTATCCTGAGCGAAAACGTCGATACCGTTTTCACGTGCCATAATGTACTTATAGCAGTCGTCGGCACTTACTTCAAACGCCTTGAAGATGTCCTTAACAGAATCGTAGATAGCCTTACATCTGATGATGTCAACGGTATCGTGAGCCTGTGAGAACAAACCGAAGATCAGCATGTCATACATCTTATAGAAATCGACCTTAAAAGCATCGAATTCATTAATTGCCTTGGTAAACAATTCCTTGTTCTCAGGCTCGTAAGTACGCATAAGGTTAAGAAGATTCATTTCCTTCTTAGCGCAGCCCAAGATAGCGTTAACACTGGATTTGATACCTGCACTTACTGTTCTGGTGTTATAGCGGACAATAGTCATGGAGAGCTCATCAACCATATCAACACAGTCTTCGATATGTCTGATAATCTGGAAAATGCTCATTCTGCGTTCTGTATCCTGAACACACTCATGAAGTCTGTCAGCAAACTCGTGGAAGATGATATCGCCCTCATATTCGAGCTTATTAATACGTCTTGAGATCGCAACTCTGTCCTCAATCTTCTCGAGCATTCCCATGAGCTCGACAGTCTCTTCATTAAGGACTTCAGACAGTCTCTGAGCCTGATCAAATAAATATTCGCGATCTTCAAGTGTCATAATCTATCCTCCCTGAATCTTGTTTCTTAATTATATATTAACAAAGATATTTTATTCAAGCGGATGTTGGCCTGAAGGGCACGCGCCGGGCATAAAAAAAGAAGCTGTACTAAACCGTACAGCTTCTTAATTCTTCTGTTTTAAATCTCTATTAGAGAGCTGAAACCTTAGTTCCTACCTGCTCGCTGTCCTGATTCTCTACAACGAGGTTAACAGACTTAGGTGTGCAGACAAATGTTGTCTTTACAGGTGTAGGCTCAACTCTTCCGCCTAATGCATAAACACCGCCGGAGATGTAGTCAACTACACGCTGGTTCTTATCTGTATTTGTAAGGTTGCAGATTACGATGTGGCCTTCACGGATGTGATCGCAAACGATCTGGCTTGTTCTGATATCGTAAGGTGTAAGCATGATGACTGTTGCATTCTGCTGCATTACAGGTGTTGTAACTGCGGGCTGCTCCTGAACGAAGGTGCGAGGTTCTTCCATAAAAGCTTCCTCAGCGATAGGCTCTTGCTCGTATCCTTCTTCTTCAATGTAGCCCTCTTCCTCACCGTAATAGTTCTCTTCAACATCATCCTCTACAGGTGTGAACATGCTTCCGAAGAAATTCTTAACGTTAAAAGTGCCCATTTGATTTTTCCTCCTTAAAAATTCGCCCGACCAAGGACATTCATATAAGATACTTTGGATATTAACGAACTTTGATTTTTGCCTCAATACTTTTGGGCAATATGACACAAGAAGGTAATTTAAGACGGGCTTATGTTACAAAATGTAACAAAAATTAACGTTTTTTGATTAAACAATGTTACAAAGGCTTATATTGCGAGCGGTCGCCGAATATTGCCGTACCGATTCTGATATGTGTAGAACCCTCATAGATTGCGCTCTTGTAATCCTGGCTCATACCCATTGAGAGCACATTCCATGTATCAAGGCCTGTATATGACTTGAGATCTTCGAATATTACTCTTGTCTTAGCGAAGACTTCCCTCGCCTGACCCTCGTATGTCTCAATAGGAGCCATTGTCATGAGACCGCAGAGCTGCACAGAAGGCATATCCATTATTTTATCTATAGCAGGCTTTAATTCGTGCGGAGCAAAGCCATGCTTGCTCTCTTCACCGGATACGTTAGCCTGTATGAGAATTGACGTAGTAACATTGTTACTAACAGATCTCTTCGATATTTCCTCTGCCAGTTCGATGCTGTTTACGGAATGGATAAGGCATGTCTTACCAATAATATATTTAACCTTATTCTTCTGTAATGTTCCGATGAGGTGCCAGTTGGCATCTATATCCAGAGCAGAGAAACGCTCGACCTTCGGTACGAGTTCCTGCACCCTGTTCTCACCCAGATCCTTAAGGCCGCTCATGGCAGCAGATTCTGCATATTCAACCGGGAATACTTTTGTGACACCTATGAGTGTGACACTACCCTTCTCTCTTCCGGAAGCTGCAGTGGCTTCGTCTATGGATGAACGGACAGCTGCAATATTATCAGAGATCCTTTTCTTCAGATCCTCACTATAATCGTATTCCATATCAGTCGACCTTATCTCCGGGCTTAACAGTCTTAGGATTAGTAATAATAACTGTATCGAGATTAGGAACAGAGGATTTACCTACCTGATCAACGATAGCGAATTCTCTGTCGTTATCGAGGAGGATTACTCTTACTTCTTCTACGAAGCCCTGGTTATTCATATATACGGAAGCCATACCGGAATAATCGGATACGATTACCTTCTCGGTTGTGATGCCCAATCCGGTTGCAGTATCAACAAATGTAACCTTGTATCCTGCGGTATAAAGCCTTTCGAGCTTTTTAAGGTTCGTATAATCGTTAGGTGTTGAGAATGCGACAACGAGGCCACCGTCTTCCATAAACTCGGAATGGACTACCCTACAGCCGCCGACTGCCGTATTCTGCTGTTCTTCTATAGATCCGTCCTCGTTAGTCTTTACGTTAGGAACTACAGTAATGTTAAACAGAGATTCAACTGCAAAGGCATCTCCGCTCACATTAGCACCGGGCGCGATGTAAACGCAGAAGCAGGGATTACCCTTAGGTGCATATTCTGTATTAACGAGGCTGGATACAGATACTCTCATACCGTCTGTCTCTGTAATAACGATCTCGATATCAACCGTTCTCAGATCCAGGAGGTCTTCTACGTATCTGGAAGTTTCAAACGTGATGAGCATTCCGCTCGAATCACTCTCACAACGTACAACCTTACAGTTATCGATTGAGATACCTTCTGTACGTACGTTGATGTCATGAGTTGTTCCTACAGCGAAGTCTGATGTCGCGGCATCGTTGGATGAGAGATAAACAGTAAGATACTGGCTCTCGTTCTGGGAGATTCTGCAAACGGCCGTATCAGCATCGACGCTCAGGTCTGCTGTAATGGCACCAACAGAATTGTTAATGTAACTTTTAATCTCAGACGCAGGCATTGTGAGGAATGTGCCGTAATCGAGAACATCCTCCTGACCGTCCAGTCTGAAAGAAACGATACCCGGTCTGTGAGCAGTGATTACGGAAGCATATTTCTCGACCTGTGCCTCGTATACCTTCTCGTCACTTCTCAATACGGATATTCTCTCGTCATCGAAATTGATCTTACTCATCTCGTCTTCACGCTCATCGAGGATAACGTTTACGGAAGCACTGTAAGATGACATGTTATTAAGATTTCCGTTCATCGCATCGAATCTTACTGAGTCGAGGATCGCGGAAAGGTTCTTGTTATAGTTTCTGTAAATGATGTCAGCCTCGGCAACGTCACCTGCCAAAATGATCTCCTGCTGAACGTCTGAGATCTGTGACTGAACATTTCTCAAATCAGATACAACAGACTTCATCTCTTCAGGAACTACGATTGCGAGTTCCTGTCCCTTAGCGACTCTGGATCCTTCTGTAATCTGTGTTACGAGCTCACCTGAAGTGGATGCGGGAATCGTATCCTCGTCTCTAACGATGAGAGCTCTCGCACCGATAGTATGCTCAACGGCACCAGTCGTAACGAATGAGAAATTCGGCTTCTCTGCGATGTAGTCGTATAAGTGATGCACTACGAAAACAAGAACCAACAAAGCTGCCGCAACAGCAACTGCACCCAACACACCGTTTCTGATCGCACGGCTCTCAGCACTCTTCTGTGACGGATTCTTACGCTTATATTCGTTCTTCTCGATCTTTGCCTGTTCCTGGAGCTTAGCCTCTTCCTTGCGTCTGACCTGCTCCATGATCTTGGCCTGTTCTCTGCGCTTCTGCTGTTCCTTTGTCAAAGGCTTCTTGGGTTTAGCATTAGCAGAAGATACGGGCTTTTTGGCCTGGACAGGAGTCTTATCCGCAGGATTCATCTGGGGGATAATGCTCTTCTCGTTCTTAACGCCGGGTACCTGTCCCTGAGTCTTAACAGGCTTCTGACCCTGCATCTTGGACTTATCAGGTCTCATACCGGGCTTACCGGAAGGCTTTACCATCTTCTTGCCTGCAACAGGACGGTTCGGCTGTGCCTTACCAACAGGTTTGCCGGAAGGCTTTCCTACAGGTTTTCCTACAGGCTTTCCTGCAGGCTTACCAACGGGTTTAGAAGAAGGCTGGCCCATAGGCTTACCTGTCTTCTTTGCAGCATTAACAGGCTTGGCATTTGGGTTCCTGTTATTTCCCTTATCCTGGGGGCTGTTATACCACTGCTTACCGTCTGCCATGTCAATTAACCTCCGACAGCAAGCATGCAGGCCAGTTTAGCCTGCTCTTTTGCAAGGCTTCCCTGCATATACGCGATATAAGGCGGCTTGATAGGACCATCGCATGAGAGCTCTGTTGTTGCTCCCTGCACGAAAGCACCTGCCGCCATAATTACCTGATCATCGTAACCGGGCATATCCCACGGTACGGGTGTAACAAAAGAATCAACCGGAGAGCAAGACTGGATCGCAGCACAGAACTGGCTCATCTTGTCAGGATCTCCGAATTCGATAGTCTGGACGATATCGCCTCTTAATTCAGTTGAAGCGGGGCTCGTCTTATAACCTTCAGCAGCCAATATCTCAGCTGCGAAAACCGCGCCCTTAAGGCACTCGCCTACGCATGCAGGTGCAGTAAACAGTCCTCTTGCGATCATGGCATTGGCGCCCAATGTAGGACCTACCTCACTGCCCAGACCGGGTGTTGTAAGATGTCTTGCGGCATTCTCGACCAGATCGGCTCTGCCTGCAATATATCCACCTGTTTTAGCGATTCCGCCGCCCGGATTCTTTATAAGAGATCCGGCAATAACGTCGGCACCTACCTCTGTAGGCTCCTGCTTTTCTGTAAACTCTCCATAGCAGTTATCAACTGCAACAACAATGTCTTTTCTGATGGAATGGGCCAGATTGGCAATCTTCTTTATGTCTTCGCAAAGGAGCGCTCTTCTTCCCGTATAGCCTCTGGACTTCTGGATAAATACCATCTTGGTCTCAGGCTTAATAGCTGCCTTAATAGCATCGAGATCAGGTGAACCGTCTTCTTTGAGGTTTACCTCTTCGTACTTGATGCCATATGACATGAGAGACATATCGTTATTCTCGGATGACAGGCCGATAGTTGCCATGAGAGTATCATAAGGTCTGCCCGTAACGGAGAGCATGATGTCTCCGGGTCTTAAAACGCCGTAGAGCATAGCGGAAATAGCCTGTGAACCAGTGCTGATCTGCCATCTGACATAAGCCTTCTCGGTTCCGAATACCTTTGCAAAGATATTCTCGATCTTCTCTCTGCCTACATCGTCATAACCATATCCGGATGTAAGGCCCATATGTGTATCAGAGAATTTCTCGCTTCTGAACGCGTCCAAAACCTTGAGCTCGTTATAAGTCACAATGTCATCAATACGTGCATAAACGTCAGCCAAAGCCTCTTCAGCCTTAGAAGCAGCCTCAAGAGCCTTGTCACTTACACCGTATTTTCTGTAATTAGCGATACTGTCTTTCATAACTCTTGATTATACCAATAAATAATAAAAAATAGCATGACAGAATACGGCAAAACTGATTGTGGTGAAATTATGCGTTATAAGTTGCCAGTTTGAGGGCTCCTGGAACACACTCGAAAGTTACTTTATGGCCGGAGAAATCCTCACCGTCGTAATTTCCGTTCAAATCCCTTAATCCCGTTGCTTCTACAGTAATTGCACCGGTCGTAAACGTATCTACGTCGTTATAGCCCTCATGTCTGCCCTTCTTGTATTTTGTAAGAAGGAACAGGGCTCTGGGCAGGTTTACCGCGCCAATTGCACAGCAGTCCATGAGACCGTCGTCAATTTTGGCATTAGGAGCCGGGCAGAAACCGGCACCGTAATAAGATGCATTACAGACCGCTAACAGCGTAAACAGTTCATTTGCAGACTCTTCAGGACCGCCATTAGACCTTTTCGCATTGAATTTGAAATTGAATTTCCTGTTTCCGAAGATGCATCCGAGAGCCGATGTAATATAAGCCGTGCTTCTTACCAGACTGGAATTAGGGTTGGCGAGCACCTTACCTTTGGCTCTGAGCTGAACTTCGGTATCAAGACCTATGGATGCAACGTTTAGACACCATGCCGAACTGGAATCGATCTTTGTGCCCTTGCGGTCAAAAGATGTGACCCTGATCATGTCTGTGTCCTTTACGCTGAATTTGTCATTAAAGATATCACTTACACAGATCTCACAGTTGCTTCTGTGGTCTTCATTCATCACAGATCTTGTGAAATCATTACCTGTTCCGAGCGGAATAACCGCCATGGGAGTCTGGGACTGTGCAAGAGAATTGGCTACTTCGTGGATAGTACCGTCACCGCCGCAGGCAACTACCAACAGATCTTCCTCTGTCGTAGCCTTGGATGCCACTTCACTGGCGTGGCCGGCAAATTCCGTATAAACTACGCGAGCTTCACTTTCGCGGCCACTCAGGCAATCTGCATACGCGACCTTAAATCTGGCAAGAGCTTTTGTATCCGCTCTGCTGTTAACAATAAAAAGCTTTTTCATTATTTACTCCGATATTTTCGGAAATTACATAGAGTCAAATTCTCTAATTTCGAACTGCCAGTTCGATTTTAGGGAATTTCAGACACTATAAACCGTATCTTATTTATCAGCAAGCTTGATAATAACGTCTACGATATCGGAAACAGTCTTAACTTCGTCCAAAACTTCATCAGGAAGACGGATGTTGTATGTTTCTTCCACATCGATTACGAACTCGTAGAGCTGCAATGAATCAAAAGGCAGGTCAGAATTGAAACTGAGATCCGCACTAATCTCCTCAGGAGAAATCTCAAGTGTCTCAGCCATAATTCTTACAACGTCCTCGAAAACCTTCTCTCTTTGGATCTTAGAATCACTCATCTTAATTCTTCTCCTTTGTCGTATCCTTTGCTACTTGCCTTGCAGTCGCGCGCACATTCTCACTGCTGTCGTAGCGCTTGAGCTGCTGTTCCACATATCTGTCAACTTCATCGACCAGGTCTAAAAGATGCTTTCTGTCTTTTTCATCGTATCCCGCCAGAATGTGCTTAGCCAATACTCTATGGAACTTGCTGTTCATTCTGCACGCAAGTTTACCGGTGTGTGTAAGGCTGATTCTGACGATTCTCTTATCACGCTTATCGCGCTCTCTGTGGACATAACCCTTCTTAACGAGTCTGTCTATCGCAACTGTAAGGGTGCCTGTAGTAATGCCCAGATCCTCTGCCGTATTTGTCATTGTACGTGCGTCGTAGGGTCCGATGGCAGTAAGTGTATGCATCTCAGCTATAGACAGGTCTTTGAAATAACCTGCCTGAAGAGACTTTTCTTCTGTTAAAACAACATTTTCAAAGATCCTTACCAGGGCCTCTGACATCTGTTCTTCTTCGCTCTTCAAGTGAATATCTCCTGATAAAATTTGATTTACATTTTAAGTATACCAAATAATCTTAAAATTAGTTCAACTGTTCCTGACCCTCATTTGAAGCCTTAAAAGCTTTTTTATCGCCGTTAACCAAAACAGCTGAAAATACAATAACAAAGAGTCCGATTCCGCCGAGGATAATATAAATGCTGTCGCTTAATCCCAGCTTGTGCAATGCCATCTCACCGTATGTTCCAGAGAAGTTAAGCAGGATATGCGCGAAGATCGTCAGCTTAATTGAACGGTACTTATATCTTAAGAATCCGAACAGGATTCCCAAAATAGCCGCATATGTACTCTGTACGATATTCATATGAACAAATCCGAACAAAATGCCCGTAATGAGAATTACAACTATGGGCCTTAAACCAGCCTTCTCCAAATATGAGTAAATCACTCCACGGAAAACGAGTTCTTCGAGAACAGGTCCCAGAACGATCGCATAAATAATTGTTACGAGCGTATTAGAACCGATTCCAGCCATCTCAAGCAGCTGATTATAAGATTCCATGAGATCAGGCAACAGCTGCATAAGCAGTGTAAGTACTGCATTAATCGAGAAGTAGAATCCTGCAACTATTCCTATGGATGCCAAAACGGATTTTACTCCGAATACCTGGCCGAACTTTACTTTCGGGCTGTTCTTAACAAAACCCTTGTAATACCAGATTCCGAAAACTACGAGACCTATCACAGCATATATAAGATAAGCATACAAAGAGTATTTCTCGTTGAAAACCAGCATGAGGCTCTCGTAGAAATCAAATGTTTCGGACAGACCGGTAGCGGCTCCGCCATTCATAACTTCTGCAGCAGCCATAATGATGAAAGGCACCTGGCTTACTGTCTGAATCATTAGAAAAACTGCAAGCGGAACCAGCGCTAAAAACGCAAATCCTATCCTAAGCTTTTTCTTGTTGGGTTCAACAGCAGCTGCGGTTTCTTTTACAGCCTGTTTATCTGTCTGATTTTCTGCCATGTCCTTTTCCCCTTACCTCAATTTGATTACTGTAACACCGGCATCGCCCTCACCTTGGGCTCCTGCACGGTAAGATTCGACTCTGTCATCTTTTATGAGAATATCCTGCACGCAGGATCTCAATGCTCCGGTACCCTTGCCGTGAACGATCCTTGCTTCTTTGATACCTGCCAGAGAGCAGTCCTCCAGATACTTGTAGAGTACAGATTCTGCTTCTGCAGTCGTCATTCCGATAAGCATGAGTTCAGCTTTCGTAGAAGAAGCTGCATTGAACTTTGCCTTTGAAATATCAGCAGCGTTGCCCTTAGCAGAAATACCCTTGCCCTTAGATGCTGCCTTGCCGGTTTTGGTTCTCATGAATTCATCACGCTGCGCTTTGGTAGGCATCATGAGCTGGCTCTTTTTAACTGCGATCTTTATGCTGCCGCAAAGGATGTTAACACTGCCGCTCTTCGAGAGGTCAGATTCTGCAATACCTGTCTGTCCCAGTGACGGCACATAGTAGCACTCGCCCTTGATTACTTCCTTTACAGGTTCACCGCTCAACGCAACAGAATCAACTGCCTCGTCAGCTTCTTCAGTGAGATCTTCGATTCCCGCTCTGAGCTTCCTTCTGATCTTATCGAGCTCCTGCTCACGCTTACGGTTATCCATATCTCTGGATCTTTTTCTTAAGTCACGGAGTTCCTGGCTCAGCTCTTCTTCCTGCTCTTTGAGAAGTCTCTTCTGCTCGGCTCTCATGTCATTTAAGATCTTTGTCTTAGACGCCTTGAGCTTTGCATTCTCTTCTTCGAGGCGCATCTTCTCAGCTCTGAGTTCTACGTTGAGCCTGTCATTTTCATCAGCCAGCTGCTGTGCCCTTTTCGCTTCGCTCTCAGCTCTCGCGAGCAATTCTTCATACTGCAATTCATCAGTAGACATTCTGGACTTTGCGTTATCCAGAATATGCTTTGCCAATCCCAATTTGCTTGAGATGACAAATGCGTTGGAAGAACCTGGTCTTCCTGTAATCAGCTTATAAGTTGGGGCCAGTGTCTCTGTATCGAACTCACAGGAAGCATTCATTACGCCTTCTGTGGTCTCAGCATATCCCTTGAGCTCTCTATAGTGAGTCGTGGACATTACGATACAATTCTTTTTTCTCAACTCTTCAATTATCGATATCGCGAGTGCCGCACCCTCAGCAGGATCAGTACCCGAACCGAGCTCATCAAGGAGCACCAGAGATTTTCCTCTGATGTTCTTCAGGATAAACACGATATTGGACATGTGTGATGAGAACGTAGACAGGCTCTCTTCGATACTCTGCTCGTCACCGATATCTGCCAGCACTCTGTCGAAAACACATACTTCAGATCCGCTGTTAGTCGGAATCGGAAGTCCTGCCATGGTCATGAGGACCAGGAGGCCGCATGTCTTAAGAGATACTGTCTTACCGCCTGTATTAGGACCTGTAACGATCAAGGCATCATAGGTGTCACCAACGCTGATATCAACAGGAACGACAGTCTCCTTGGGAATCAAGGGGTGTCTTGCGCCCTTAAGTTCTACCCTGCCTTCTGTATTAAGAGCGGGGCAGAAAGAATTTGTCTCCACACCATATTCGCCCTTCGCGAAAACATAATCCAGGCGCGATGCTATCGCCATGTTGTTTTCGATGACAGAGCCAATAGATACGACCTCGTCAGAAAACTTCTTTAAGATCCTCTGGATCTCAGCCTGCTCGGCGAAATTTAATTCGGCAATCTTGTTGTTCGCCTCAACAACGCTCATAGGCTCAATGAAGAGTGTCTGTCCCGAAGACGAAGCTCCGTGAACGATACCTTCAATTCTTCCGTTGAAATCAGCCTTAACTGGAATACAGTATCTTCCCTCTCTGAGCGTTACGATGCTCTCCTGGAGCATGTCAGCGTGGTTCTGGATTACACGGTCTAACAATGATCTGATTCCGCCGGCAATATTTTTGCGTTCTCTTCTGATGGAGGCTAAGTCCCTGCTCGCTTTGTCGGATACTTCATCCTGTCCTAATATAGAACTCTCGATCTTTCCGAGCAGTTCATCACAAGTCTCAAGACCGTCAACATAGGAACAGATATCAGGTTCAACATCATCAACTACGGGAGAACCTGCAGATCTGGCCTTATCAATTGCTTTCTTCAACTCTACGGAAGTACGTAAAAAAGATGCAACTTCCAGGAGCTGTCCGCATGTCAGGGTTCCGCCTGCCTTAGCGTAAGTAAGGGGCTGTCTCAGATCACGCATGCCGCCCAGAGGGAGCATACCGAATCTAATGATATGATCCATCGCCTGCTTAGTATATGAGAGTTCAGCAGTTACGTATTCGATGTCACAACAGGGAACCATGTCTGCGCAAAGTTCACGGCCGTAAGACGTTCTTGCTTTGGCAGTAACACTGTCCCTTATCTTGGTAAATTCAAGCGTATTCAAGACGCGCCCGCGGATTTTCTTCCGCTCGAGGCTCTCTTCAAAGCTTAAAAACTCATACATACTGTTCTCTATCCCCTAAAAGACAGGTTATCAACCAAGCCTCTTTGCCTTTTCAATAATGTCCGGAGTGATTGTCTTTGTCATTTCGAGACCCTTCTCGATATCAACGTCTGTTATCTCTCCGTTCTTCATGCAAACGAGTCTGTTAAATCTCTTCTCAATGAGGCAGTCGATAGCTCTGATACCCATAAGGCTTGCGATCGTTCTGTCTCTTAATGTCGGAGAGCCGCCTCTCTGGAGGTGACCCAAAATTGTAGGACGTGCCTCGATACCTGTTGCCTCTTCGATCTGCTTAGCGATCTCTTCAGCTTTGCAGACACCCTCAGCAACGATAACGATGTAGTGCTTCTTACCTGTATTACGTCCGTCAAGGATTACTCTCAAAACATCTCTGTTGAAGTCATAAGGAACTTCAGGAATAAGGATGCTCTCGGCACCTGTTGCAATACCAACGTTAAGTGCGATCCATCCTGCATTTCTTCCCATTACTTCGATAACGGAGCAACGCTCGTGGGAAGAAGCTGTATCTCTGAGCTTATCGATGCACTGCATAGCAGTATTCATTGCCGTATCGTATCCGATCGTATACTCAGTTGAAGAGATATCGTTATCAATAGTACCCGGCAAACCGATAACAGGCATTCCGATTCTTGCGAGCGCTCTGGCACCCTTATAAGAACCGTCACCGCCGATTACGATAAGAGCATCGAGCTCATATGCTTCCATCATTCTGGCACCCTTAAGAACACCCTGATCAGTCATGAATGTCTGTGATCTGGCTGTCATAAGGAATGTACCGCCACGCTGCAGTGTCTCTGAAACGCTTCTGCCGTCGAGCTGCTTGATCTCGCCCTTCCAGAGTCCGTGATAACCACGGGTAACGCCGTACATCTCAAAGCCGGCATTGATACCTGCTCTTACTACAGATCTGATTGCAGCATTCATTCCGGGCGCATCACCGCCGCTCGTAAGAACTCCAACACGCTTTATAGGTTCAACAGTAGACTTATCTACTGTGTCATAATCCAAAGCCTTAAGGCTGCTGATCTCAGGGAGATTACTCTCATCATAAAGAAGTCTGCCCATAAAAATGCCTCCGAAACACAAAATATATCTTCCCGAATTATACACTAATTGAAGACTGACCGTATTAAAATAATATATAAGAGTGCAAAATTAACGTGCTCAATTAATTCTCAATAATCGTATTCAGATGAAAACCCGCCGACATCAATATATGTATCTGACCCCTTAACCTGTGCGACAAATACATTTATACCCTCGAGCTCGGGATTCCTTGTATCGATTCTGGTCTGATAATATCCGAATTCCTTATAGACCACACCGGTATCCGTCTTTACGTTTTTGAAATTGACCGACAGATGCGAATCGTAGATATTCCCATCCTTATCAACGCCCATTCCCTCGCCAGGAAAAGAGATACCCGAATAAGAGACCACATGTCCGTCCATACGCTCGAAAAACAATTCCCACTCCATTTCAATGTTATGGTATTGTCTGGCATCCTCAGCAAACAGTGCAGATAAACCCTCTATGTCTTCTTCCTGTATCATCTTGAATATCTCTTCAGCTTCCTTTTTGGCAAGTCTCTTGGCGCCATAACGCTCGGAGTTCAAATCCTCAATAAACTTGCTGCAGCCCGTAAAACTGAAAAGAACGGCAAAAATAAGTGTGATACTGATAATGCTGCTTACGCATTTACGTGTATTCATGTGTTGTCTCCAATCTATCCCTGTAAGAGACAGTATACACTAATACTGGTTATAACCGTAAAAAAGGATTGCCGGCAAGAAATGCCGGCAATCTCAAGAACACTTTTAAATTTCAGATAATGTCTGTTACATCTTGTAATGGATATTGATCTGGGAATTTGCAGGGAACCAATCAGTCTCTGTAAATGCACTGTTACCGTTTATGCTGACAGCAAGAACGGAATTTCTCTTCTTGAGCTTCTCTCTTGAGTATTCTTCAACCAAAGTAATATTTGAAAAGCCTGCTTCAACAAACTGGGTCTTAACGTCGTCCCTATCCTGACCGCAGAGTTTTCTGGCAGAATCAGGAACAGGAAGAAGGAATGAATCCAGGATTTCTTCAGAACCATTATCAAGGTATTCGAATATCTTTGCAGCCTCTTCGCTCTCACCCCACTTCTTTGCATCTAAAGCTCTTAGAGCATTAAGCGGGTGATCGATAGACTTATACATATAGAACTCCAAAACCTTATTAAGCTTGGAATCTGTTGTCAACGACTTATAATCCTCAGCCTGTTTCATAAATTCATCCAGATTTGCTTCCTCGTCAAATCTGGGATCATATCCTGAGAAATGCATGCACATTCTTGTAAGATCATCGGCTTTACCATCGCAGATGATAGCTGCACGGTCAGCAGAAAACTCACTGCAGCGCATCCAGTAATAGAATGCGATGGAAAGAGATTCAGAAATAAGAGCCGCTGCTCCCAGTCCGCTGGAAGCCTGAATCGCACCATTAAGAAGAATTCTTCCCATCGTTGAATAAAGAGTGTGATGGCAGGCAATGTGTCCACACTCATGAGCGATAACAGTTGCTACGAGATCATCAGGGAAACGCTCCAAAAGACCACTGGTCAATACGATAAACGGTTTTGTATCGCCGTATGTATATGCATTAGGCTGAACGTCCATCTTTATATATAAATCAGGCACTTCGATACCGAGCTTGTCACAGATAGGCGGAAGCAGATCGTAATACTTCTTCATCTGAGCGTCGTTTACTCTCAGGTTACTGGACATATTCTCAATTCTGAACAACTTCTCGTTCCAAATACTCATAAAGAACTTCATAAGCGGCTGGAAACCGGGAATTGCTTTTAAAGCCTTCAGCGCTGCACGGTCTGACGGGTGGATATAAAACTTCGAATCAATTGGCATAGGAAATGTCCCCTCTGAAAAATAAAACTAGGTCTGAAAAATTTGATAATTGTCAGACCTCAGTTATTATATCAATCTTCCAGATTAATGGAATCCAAAACCTCAGTAATATTATCGTGGAAAACAAGATGGGCATTCCTGTCTGCAAATGTCTTATCACGGTTGATGATGACCAGATACTTGCCGCTGAAATCGTAAGCCAGAGAAGCAGCCGGCTGGACAGCCAGAGATGTTCCTCCGATTATGAGACAATCAGCTCTGAATACCAGACGCTTGGATTCTATCCACGCTGTTTGCGGTAGGCCTTCACCATACAAAGTTACATCAGGTCTTACCATACCTCCGCACTTCGGACACTTTGGTATAGGACCTTCAGATTTGAATATGAAATCATACGGATATTTCTCATGACACTTCATGCAGTAATTGCGGAATGTCGTACCATGAACTTCCTGGACATTCTTACTGCCCGCTCTCTGATGAAGGCCATCGATATTCTGCGTGATAATGCCGTCGAGTTTTCCTGCCTTCTCCATCTCAGCGAGCTTATAGTGAGCCCTGTTAGGTTCAATACCTGCAGTATTGAGTTTCTGTCTATAGAACTCATAGAACACATCAGGGTGCTCGACAAGACAGTCGATACTCAAGAGATACTCAGGGCTATACCTGTCGAACTTTACATCATGCTGGTTATAAAGGCCGTCCTTACTTCTGAAATCTGGGATGCCGCTCTCAGTCGATACGCCGGCACCTCCGAAAAAGACAATGTGGTTGCATTCCTTTACGATACGGTTCAGTTCAGCTACATCTTTTTCATTCATGGTAAATCCTCCTTTACAGCATCTCTATATTGTCTTCGCCTACCAGTTCGGCAAGTTTCCTGATTATGCCTTCATCAGGCTGGATCCTGCAGACGTCATCAAGCCTTATGATGCTCTTATCAGATTCAAAGAGCACTTCGACCGGCATATTTCCGTGGAAATATGCAAGAAAATTAAGAAGCCTGTTAAATCCTTTCGAATCAGGTTTGCCTGAATAATGGATCCTTATCAAAGACTCAGCATTCTCCTGCTTAACCGGAGCTGCCGGCGCCTGCACCGGTTGTGCTGCAGGTGCTGCCGGTTCCACAGGAGCAGCTGAAGTTACAGATGGCCTGACAGTCTGCATACCGTCTCTCTCCCTTAATGCCGTCTGATAAGATCTGTCATTACGGATGCGGCTTAACAGTGCAGGGTCATCAGATAACTCATAACAGCTGTCGACAAAGAGTGATAACTCCCCGCCTTCTCTCATCTGTCTTCTTCCGATGAAAAGATACGGCTTGTTCTTTTCTACCATCCTGTTATATTCATCGAACTTCTTGCCAAATAGAAGCACTTCAAATGCGCCACACAGATCCTCGCAGCTGACAGTGCTCATCATGGTCTTTTTCTTGGTATATCCGGTCTTCTTATCCGTTACCATTCCACAGATTGCAATCTGCTTGTTATCGTCTAATGCATCGCTTCCTGACAGAGACAGAATATCTATTGCTTCCGACATATCGAAAGTAGCAACCTCAGACATCAGTTTTGTATATGAAGCCAGAGGATTACCTGACAGATAAATACCGACCATTTCCTTCTCATAACCGAGCTTTTGCGCATCAGGATATTCAGGTATATCAGGAATATAGATCGATGCGCCCGAATCTGAATGATCGCCGAAATCGAAGAGTGATAATTGTCCTTCTATATTACGGCTCTCCTCATGTGCGAGCTTCTCCAATTCAGTCTGCACGCATGCAGTCATCTGAGCTCTTGTAAGTCCGAATGAATCCATGCATGAAGCAAGTATCAGAGATTCTGCAACGGGCTTTTTAACGCCGATCTTTGCAGCTCTAATAACGAAATCTTCGAACGATCTGTAATCACCGTTTTTCTTTCTGTCACTTAAGATATCAAGGACTGCACCTTCGCCTACGTTCTTTATTACCGATAAGCCTATTCTTATCTTACGGTCACCCTCAGTTGTAAAACGCTCACGGCTCTTGTTTATGTCAGGCGGCAATACCTCTATACCCATAGCAGGACAACATGAGATGTAGTAAGAAGCCTTACCTAAATCCGTTCTGAAAGAGTTAAGTGTCGCTGCCATAAATTCAGTCGGATAGTAATACTTAAAGTATGCAGTCCAATAACCTACAACCGCATAACATGCAGCATGTGATTTGTTGAACGCGTAACCTGCAAAGCCTGCTACGTCATCAAATATCTTGGCAGCAGTTTTCTCAGGCACTCCCCTCTTAATGCATCCGTCGACCTGGCGTCCCTTGTCATCAATTCCGCCGTACATGAAGAGATTTCTGTAGTTCTCCATTATCGACTTTTTCTTCTTGCTCATCGCACGTCTGATGTTATCGGACTGACCCATGGAAAAACCTGCAAGGTCTCTTACGATCTGCATTACCTGTTCCTGATAAATAGCGCATCCGTAAGTAACGTTAAGGATGGGTTCAAGAAGCGGATGATCATAGGTGATGTGAGACGGATTCTTTTTGCAGTCAACATACTTCGGAATCTGATCCATAGGTCCCGGTCTGTATAGTGAAATACCTGCAATGATATCCTCCAGACTCTCAGGTTCGAGCTGCTTCATGAAAGAAGTCATACCGCGGCTCTCAAGTTGGAATATACCTATCGTCTCACCTCTTCCGATCATCTTAAATACTTCAGGATCATCTAACGGTATCCTGTCGAGATCGATATCCACTCCATGGTTCTGTCTTACGAGTTCTTTTACATCCTGTAAAACAGTGAGAGTTCTAAGTCCCAAAAAGTCGAATTTAAGAAGTCCGATACTCTCTACATCAGTCTTGGCAAACTGAACTGCAACTGTCTCATCGTTAACAGCCAGAGGAGCGATATCAGTAATGTCTTTTCCTGAGATAATGATACCTGCAGCGTGCGTTCCTGCGTTACGTGGCAGGCCCTCAACACGCATAGCCATATCAATAACCTTATGTGCTTCAGCATCAGTATCGTATGCTTCTTTGAATTCAGTACTGATCTCCAGCGCCTGCTTGAGCGTCATGCCGACAGAAAAAGGAATCATCTTTGTGAGCTTATTGCTCTGGGCAATAGGCATATTCAATACACGCGCAACGTCCTTAACTGCCTGTCTGGCTGCCAGCGTTCCGAAAGTAATTACGTGGGCAACTCTGCTCTTACCGTATTTCTCGGTAACATAATCGATCGCTATCTGTCTTCTCTCGTCGTTGAAGTCGACGTCGAAGTCCGGCATTGATACTCTCTCTGAATTAAGGAATCTCTCGAAAACGAGTCCGTATCTTATCGGATCAATATCAGTTATTCCTACAGCATATGCAACAAGTGAACCTGCACCTGAGCCTCTTCCGGGGCCTACTGTAACATCGTGAGTTTTAGCGTAATTAATGAAGTCCCAGACTATCAGATAGTAATCCGTATAACCCATGCTGTTAATGACGGACAATTCATATTCAGCACGTTTCATATAGTCATCAACGCTGCCTGTAGGCGGAGTTATTTCGAATCTTTTCTCCAAACCTTTATATGTCAGGTCAGATAAGTATTCTGCATGAGTACTGTATCCTTCAGGCACTTCATAAACAGGAAGATGGATAGTTTCAAAATCGTATTCGGCATGGCACATGTCTGCGATCTTGCCGGTGTTATCTATAGCCTCTGACAGTTCAGGGAAGAAACGTCTCATCTCAGTCTCAGACTTCACATAGAAGTCATTACTGGTCATGCGCATTCTGTTCTCGTCATCGATCCTGGCAGCAGTCGAAATGCAAAGAAGTATATCCTGCGCCTCATAATCTTCCTTCATCAGATAGTGGCAGTCGTTCGTTGCTACCAGAGGAATACCTGTCTCATTGGATATCTTTACAAGAGCCGCATTTACCTTCGCCTGTTCAGGAGTTGTATTAGCCTGAATCTCAAGATAGTAATTACCTCTGCCGAACAGATTGTCATACCAGATAGCAGTCTGTGCAGCCTTATCAGTTTCACCGGAGAGGATGAGAGAAGATAATTTACCGGCAAGACAACCTGACAGACAGATCAAACCGTCATGCCACTTCTCAAGGAGCTCTTCATCGATTCTCGGTCTTCTGTAGAAACCTTCGGTAAACCCGCTTGAAACCAGTCTGTTGAGATTAGTAAGTCCTTCGTTATCTTTAGCCAAAAGAATGAGATGGTTATAATACCTGTCCTCTTTACCGGGACCTATTGTCTTATCAAATCTGGAACCGGGTGCGACATAAACTTCGCATCCGATAACCGGATGAATGCCGTTAGCCTTCATCTCACGATAGAAAGAAACAGCGCCGTACATTACACCGTGATCTGTTATGGCGCATGATGTCATGCCCATTTCCTTAAGTCTTGCAGCGAGATCCTTAATCTTTATCGCGCCATCAAGAAGACTGTATTCAGTATGAAGATGTAAGTGACAAAAGCCGCTCATTACTTCTTCCCCTTAAGTTCGATGATAATGTCTCTTATCTCTGCCGCCCTCTCAAAATCAAGATCCTTGGCAGCCTTGGTCATCTCTATCGTAAGCTTATCAATAAGTTTGTTGTTTTCTTCCTCGCTGCCGCCGGAAACACCTTCATTAATAAGTCTGGCCGGATCAATACCGCCCTTGGAAGCTCTACCTCTGCCCTTAGTCTCGGAAGAATCCTTACTGTTCTCAGCAACAATATCGAAGATATCTCTGACTGCCTTCTTAACAGTTCTTGGTGTGATATTGTGAACCTTGTTGTACTCTTCCTGAATCTTTCTTCTGCGGTTAGTTTCAGATACCGCATTCATCATTGAATCGGTTACCTCATCTGCATAAAGAACAACTCTGCCGTGATCATTACGCGCGCATCGTCCGATTATCTGGATAAGGGATCTCTCGGATCTAAGGAATCCTTCTTTATCAGCATCAAGGATCATCAGCAAAGATACTTCAGGAAGATCGATACCTTCCCTTAAGAGATTGATACCGACAATAACATCTATCTCATCATTTCTGAGCTGGTTCAGTATCTGCATACGCTCAACAGCCTTGATATCAGAATGCAGATAAGTAACCCTGATATTTTCCTTCTTAAGGAAATCAGTAAGGTCTTCTGCCATTCTCTTCGTAAGAGTCATAATAAGGCTCTTATCTCCTGTTGCTTTCTGTTCCTTGAGCATCGCCAGGATATCTTCGATCTGTCCTTCCACAGGACGGATAAAGATCTCAGGCTCAAGAAGACCTGTAGGTCTTATTACCTGCTCAACCGTCTGCTCACTGTGTTCCTTCTCATAATCTGCAGGAGTCGCACTGACAAAAACAGTCTGACCCATGCGCTGTTCGAATTCATTAAATTTCAGCGGTCTGTT
>JAEIGA010004736.1_pt1 | contig 20972 bp, 20 predicted proteins | sample 9270691 | NCBI WGS metagenome assembly JAEIGA01 (sample SAMN17057246, study PRJNA624740) | gut metagenome | biome: biome; isolation source: fecal sample | host: Bos grunniens | place: China: Xizang | collected 2019 | reverse complement strand
GCTCTGAATGATATTTCCCAAGCAACTCTCGACTCTGGAACTTATTCTCGCAAGCCTTGGCTGAAGGAGCAGGTGGAGAAGAGTCCATATACGGGAAAGAATGTACTTCCCGTCATTACGACAGAGAAGGTGTTCCATAAATACTATCGCAAAGACCCAAAGAAGGAGCGTATCTATGTAGATGCGGAACATAGCACAGGTGTCAATGACCTCATTGAGACAGGCGATATCTTTACCAAAATGGCTGCAGATGTATTTACAGAAGTAGATATATATGACGATCAGGTTCGCCTGCTGCAATATCCCTTTACCTCTCCAATTGGCAGGGATGCTATCAGTTTCTATCGTTTCTATATCGTCGATACCCTCGATGTCAAAGGCGACTCTTGCATACAGGTCAGCTTCCTTCCTAATAACCAACAGGACTTTGGCTTCCGAGGTGATATATGGATTATCAACGACTCTACGCTTCATGTCAAGAAGGTACACCTGAGCATTCCGAAACGTTCAGATGTCAACTTCGTACATAATATGTCCATTGACCAGGAGTACCTGAAACTCCCTTCTGGTGATTGGGTTCTCAACGTTAATGATATGCTTGTTGAACTCGCTTTGATAGGGGAGAGAACAGGTGATTTCCAGATTACCCGAACGTCGAGACGCAACGATTACTCCTTTGCACCTATTGATGAGAAAATATTTAGGGGAAAGGCATTGGAGAAGCGTGACCCTTATAGCGAGATGCGCGATAAGGACTACTGGGAAGACAATCGCGAGGTTGCTTTGACCAGCGGTGAGGAAGGTATGGATAAGTTTATCAAAGGTATGAAGAGTACCAAGGGCTTCGGATGGCTTCTTGTAGGTTTGAAAGCCGTAATGGAAAACTATATTGAGACGACTAAGGATCCAAATCCAAGTAAGTTTGATATCGGTCCTGTCAACTCTATGATTTCCACCAATAGCATTGACGGATTCCGCCTCCGCATGTCAGGACAGACAACAGGAAACCTCAACCATCATATCTTCCTGAAGGGATATGTGGCTCACGGCTTCAAGACAAAAAATAACTATTATGGAGCAACTGTTACCTATTCCTTTAATAAGAAACAGTACACTCCTGACGAGTTCCCTCGTCGTAATATATCCTTCACCAGCACTTACGATATCTGTTCTCCTTCAGACAAATTCCTGAATGTGGATAAGGATAACGTCTTCGCTTCTATCCGTTGGAGTAAGGTGATGAATATGGCATATTACAAACGCCAAACCCTCGATTTTGAACGTGAGGAAGATTGGGGCTTTGCTATTTCGGGAGGTATTCGCGCTGAACACCAGGAAGCTGCAGGCGATTTGTTCTTCAAGAAATTCAGCGATCCGAATTTTGTTGTTACTGATGATGATAGGGGCTCATTCCGCTTTACAGAAGTATATCTGCAGGCTACATACTCCCCAGGTCAGACATATATCAATTCAAAGCAGAAACGTAGTCCTGCAAACCGCGATTCACCAATCTTCAAGCTCAAGCATACTATGGGTATCAAGGGCCTTCTTGGTGGACAGTATAACTACCATGTTACTGAAGCCAGCGTATATTATCGTCAGTGGTTGAAGTCGTGGGGTAAGATGGACTTCTATCTCAAGGGTGGCAGGCAATGGAGCCAGGTACCATTCCCATTGCTTATAGCTCCTGCTGCCAACATCTCTTATATATGGCAGCGTGAGACCTTTGAGTTGATAAACAATATGGAGTTCCTCAATGATAAGTATGTCTCATTGATGCTTGAGTGGGATTTGAATGGTAAGATATTCAACCGCATACCATTCCTGAAGGAGTTACAGTGGCGTGAGCTCATCGGCTTCAATGTGCTCTATGGCGGGCTGTCTGACAAGAATAATCCTGCTGAGGCAGTTGCTCAGGGCATAGATATAAGTAGTCTGATGGAATTTCCAGAAAGAGCTTATGTTATGAATACCCATGTGCCTTATTGCGAATTGCGCATAGGCATCCATAACATCTTTAAGTTATTGCAGATAGAATACGTACATCGTTTCAACTATCTCAACCTGCCGACAGCTTCCAAAAACGGCGTCCGCTTCGGCTTTAGGTTGACGTTCTAATAGAAAAAGCGTGGTATGCAACAACATACCACGCTTTTTCATTATCGTTATTATATCTTTATCAGATGCTTAGCTCGTCCAGCACGTTGATGAGGCGTTTGTCGAAACGTTTGTCTGTGCGGATGCATTCGCTAAATGGCACCAATACAGCATCACCGTTACAGTAGCCAACCATTACGTTGCGTTGTCCCTGCATGATAGCCTCTATAGCAGCAACACCCATGCAGCTCGCAAGGATACGGTCAAGAGCCGATGGTGAACCACCACGCTGCAGGTGACCTAAGATAGAAACACGTACGTCAAATTCCGGGAACTCCTTCTTTACGCGATCAGCATAATAAAGTGCGCCACACTTAGGACTCTCTGATACTATTACGATACATGATTTCTTTGATTTACGGATGCCACGATTCATGAAGACTGCCAACTGGTCAACATCCGTTGATTCCTCTGGAACGATAGCAGCCTCTGCACCACAGGCGATAGCACAATTTTGTGCCAGGAAACCTGCATCACGTCCCATTACCTCAACAAAGAAGATACGTTCGTGAGAGTTCGCAGTATCACGTATTCTGTCAACACACTCCATGATAGTGTTCATCGTAGTGTCGTAGCCTATGGTGAAGTCTGTTCCGTAAAGGTCGTTGTCAATAGTGCCAGGCAGACCGATAACGGGGAAGTCGAATTCTTTGCCGAAATTCCAAGCACCGGTAAGAGATCCGTTACCACCTATAACAATGAGAGCGTCGATACCCTCCTTTATACAAGTCTCATAAGCCTTCTGCCTGCCTTCAGGAGTCATAAACTCCTTGCTGCGTGCAGACTTTAGGATAGTACCACCTCTTGTTATAATACCGCTGACATCCTCAGTGGTAAACTCCTTTATCTCATCTTTGATGAGGCCGTCATAGCCCCTATAGATACCCATTACTCTGAAGCCGTTGTAGATACCAGCGCGAGTTATGGCGCGGATAGCAGCATTCATACCAGGAGAATCGCCTCCAGAGGTCAAAATTCCGATAGTCTTAATTTTACCCATAGTTTATGTTGTTTGATTGTTTAGATGCTGCAAAAATAAAACTTTTATTTTAAAGTACCAAGAAAAACCGAAAAATAAATGATTTTCTTGCGTGAATAAAGAAAATTTTGTATTTTCGCAGCAGATTTTGAAAAAGCATAACCTTGATGCCGACCTAAGCCAAGGCAATCTACATTAAGCAATAATTATGGACAGTATAAATAAATACTTACGTACTAAAGGTATTTCTGCCGTTTTGTTGGCTGCAACGCTTATAGCAGTATTACTGGGTGCAGAGTATTATATGGACATCAAAGATGATGATGATGAGGCTCGAAAATTGGTAGATTGCGAGTTGAAGATTGCCGAAATGAACATAATGTGGGAATTATGGGATGTTGAAACGCAGATGAGTAACTTGGCGATTGAGGCAAACCAAAAACTTGCATCGCCAAACATGATGCTCGAAGTCACAAATAAGGTAGTGAAGGGGTCTAATCTTATTATTGCTGTTGCCATTGGCTTTGCCCCCAACTTCTACGAGACAAAGGGATATTGGTTTGAACCGAGGAGCAGACGCATCGATGGTGAGATTTTTGATGACCAGATAGGCGGACCAGATCATGACTATTTCAAGATGGCATGGTATCTTAATTGCGTAAATAATCCGCATAATAGCATGCAATGGACTTCTCCGTATGTTGTGAATGATAGAAATAGAACATACGTAGTATCACTCACACGCCCTCTTTTTACTGATGATGAAGAAATTGCCGGTGTGATGTGTATCGACGTGTCGCTATCTTCAATGAAAAGGCTTGTAGAGAGTGTAAAGCCATATAAGGGTTCTATCTGTCAGTTGTTTGATGATGATGGACATCTGATAGTGACTTCTGACACGGCGCAATTTAACGAAGAGGATTATTTTATTACTGAAAAGAAGATAGCAAACAATAGTCTGCTGGTGCGCTTAGCGTGTCCCAAGAAAGAGATTTATGGAACTTCGGCAACGGATAGCATGATAGCGATAGGAATTACTTTGGTAGGACTGTTGTTGCTTGCTTATATTGTGCAGAGAACCATACGCACTATTGTAAGACTCGATGCTGCTCACATGCAACGTCAGGCAGTAGAGAACGAGTTGCGCATAGCCCACAATATCCAGATGAGCATGCTGCGTAATGACTTCCCGAAGGAACTGAGCGCCACACTACAGCCAATGAAGGAAGTGGGTGGAGACCTATATGATTTCTACCAGAAAGATGATAAGATGTTTTTTATCATTGGTGATGTGTCTGGTAAGGGACTGCCTGCTGCTATGATGATGGCATCAACGGTGAATCTGTTCCGCATGGCAGCACGCCATTTTAATACTCCGGTAGAGATTATGAATGAAATAAACCATGTTATCTCGGAACATAATCCTAACCTCATCTTTGTTACGGCATTTGTTGGAAAACTCGATATGACTCACGGGTTGCTGACATATTGCAGTGCCGGTCATAATCCACCATTGCTCAATGGCGTTTATCTGGATACCGATCCAGATATCCCAATCGGGTATGATGCAGAATATTCATTCAGACAATACGGAAAGCTGTTCCCTGAGGGTTCGAGAATAGTGCTCTATACTGACGGCATCACCGAGGCTCGCAATGATGACGGCATTTTCATGGGGACAGATTATTTGTTGTCGTTAGTGCAGAAGCATCAGCTGGAGGATATCAGCGATATGACAAAGAATATCGTCAATGATACACACCTGTATTCAGGGAATGCTGAACAGAGAGATGATATCACGCTGATGTGTATTGCAAACAATACGCCAACGCAGTCGCATACACTTGTAATCAATAATGATACGGAAGAGCTGCAACGTGTAAAACCCTTGGTACGTGAGTATTGCGAATGCTTGGGGTGTGACAAACGCCTGACGCGAAAAATAGTCCTTGCCATAGAAGAGGCGCTGGCAAACGTCATCAATTATGCTTATCCGAAGGGAGAACTGGGTAGTATTGATATAGATATCCTTGCTATGCCGGCATCCAGCGAGCAAATAAATGGTGATATTACCTTCGTCATCTCTGACAAGGGTGCACCTTTCAATCCGTTGGAAAAACAAAGCGTGGACGTAGAGCAGGCCATGGATGACAGACAGGTTGGCGGATTGGGTATATACCTCTACCAGCAACTGATGGACACAGTACTATATAACCGCACCGACGACGGACGTAATGTCCTCACTTTGACAAAACATATTTCAATATAATAAAAAAAATGAAAGTAAACATCCAACAAAACGAAAACGAAGTAGTAGTATCTCTGAATGGTGAACTAGACACTGTTGCTACTACCAACATGAGTGAAGTATTAGGTCGCGTAACCGATTTGGCTAGTCAGCACCTCGTAATCGATTGTAAAGATTTGGAGTATGTAAGTTCTTCAGGTCTTCGTTTCTTCATGCAACTGAAGAAGGGCAGCGAGGAGCATGGCGGCAGTGTGGAGATACGTAATCTTAGCGAAGACGTAGCAGAAATATTCCGACTCAGCGGATTCCATCATATTTTCAATTTAGAATAGGATTATGATATACAATGAGATTGGAAAGACTGGCATGAAGGTTGCCAATCTTGCTTTTGGTGCTTCATCGTTAGGAGGAGTGTTCCGCAGCATTCGTGAAGAAGAAGGCATCCGTGCCGTTCATACTGCCGTTGATAATGGTATTAACTTCATCGACGTATCACCATACTATGGTCACCTGAAGGCAGAAACTGTTCTGGGGAAGGCCCTTCGCGAAATTCCTCGCGAGAAATATTATCTCTCTACCAAGGTTGGCCGTTACGGTAAGGATGGCATAAATACGTGGGACTATTCTGCTGAGCGTGCCACACAGAGTGTCTATGAGAGTATGGAGCGTTTGGGGGTAGATTATATCGACCTCATCAACGTGCATGATATTGAGTTCCAAGCATCCCTGCCAGGTGGCTTGCAAAAAGTCTGCGATGAGACACTGCCGGCTTTGGTGGCATTAAAGAAGAAAGGAGTTGTGGGGCATGTGGGTATTACAGACCTGCAACCCGAGAATCTGCAATGGGTAATAGAACATGTGGAAGATGGAACCGTGGAGAGTATCCTTAACTTCTGCCACTATTCTCTGAACGATACATTGCTGACAGATTACTTAGACTTCTTCGAGCAGCATGGAGTGGGGGTTATCAATGCCTCACCGCTGTCAATGGGTCTGCTGTCATCGCGTGGTACGCCCGATTGGCATCCTGCTTCTGATGCATTGAAGGAGGCATGCCGCAAGGCTGCTGACTATTGTGCCGTACAGGGTTACCCAATAGAGAAACTGGCAGTACAATTCTCTACCAGTCTCAACCCACGCATTGCTACAACATTGTTCAGCAGTGCCAATCCCGATAATGTGCTGAAGAATATCTCTTATGTCAACGAACCTATGGATGAGGAGTTGGTAAAAGAGGTACAGAAAATCATTGGTGACCAGATGTTCGTAAGATGGAAGAATTCCTGATTATTGATGCTCATAGCCATCTGTGGCTGCGACAAGATACTTCGTGGAACGGGAAAGAGATACGCACTACGCAGTCATCGGCCCAAAGGGACGCTTTCACAAAAGGCTTGTACGCCTGACTGAAAGAATGGTCACGCGGCTACCGCAGCGTTCTCTCCGCGTTTGCAGTAGGATTGTTCACGGTCACTGTCATTTATAGTGTAAAATGAACAATGAACGATGAACAAAATGAACGCTTGCGCATCCTCACGATGAACAAGCGTTCTCAAAGCAAAAACATATTTTACACAAAAACTCAAATCAAACTCCAAGCAAAGCGGAGTGTCTGCGTACTTGGTGTGTGCATACTCTCCACCCATGCCATAGCATATACCAACTTTGACAAATCGTCGTAAGTTGGTTGTAACTTCGTTGTAGGCTGGAAACCTGTTTTCATGCATACTGTTTTGATGTATGCAGCGGTGTTGTTTTCGTTACTTGGCGCGAACCTTGATATTATCTTCTCTACAGTATCGCACCCACGTTTCGTAATGTAGTTACGTAGCAATACGAAAGCGGCCCTGTAGCCATACGGCATTGAAACGAACTGGTCGAATGCTCCGTCCGTGTTGGGAGTCTTGAGGCCCTTCCACTTATTGCCTATCCTTATGTTCAGAGGATTGTTGTTGCGTATTCCTCTCGCTATTCTCAAGGGCATTTTTCAATTTCTTATTGATTAATAGGACGTAATAATCTAAACCGAAGATTGAGCCTGCGAGCAAAAACGCCTGTGCGATATACATCAGCAAGCCATCGGACACATCTGATATTGTCAGCACTTGATATGACACCAACGCTATTGACGTAATGATTAGCAGTAACGCACATAGGTATTGCACTATAGGCACATTCTTTCTCATATCAAGTGACTGCCACCATACCCTGCAAGTGCGGCACAGATGTATGACAGAATTTTAAATATTGCTCTTACCTTGTCGCTCATAACATTATCCTTTCTTTAAAAAGGGCACTACCGCTTAGCCAGTAGTGCCCACGATTAGAAGTTAAAAGAGAATCGATTTCGCGTATGGTTTAACCTTGGTCAAATCCGCCTGGGATGTCACCGCCACCGCCTTGCTCTGAGTTCACAGAAACGTGGAAGGTGTATGACGTTGGAGTATACTCCTCTTCCTCAGACCAGCATACCTTATAGGTGATGCCAGCGTTAACGTCGATACTGATTAATGCTCTGCCATTGCTTCCGATAGTCTCTTCACGGAGGAACTGATTACCTGCAAGCACTGCAACCTTCTTACCAACTGCGTTAGAGGTGTTCACTGAGACGGTAATAGGCTGTGGTAGAGTTGTACCGTTAGCAAACTGAACATCAGCCTCAGTACCACGAACGAGGTTTACGCCGTTAGCGGTTACGCTTGTGACTGCTGCTGCGTCTGGAGTTGGTGTTGGGTCAACAGGAACAACAGAACCTGAACCTTCACCACCTTCTCCTCCGCTTGTGCCTGCGTTGTTCAGGTACAACTCGTTAGAGGTAACAATTGGGTTTGCGGTTCCACTCTTTGCTGCGTCAAGGCACTCACCGAGGTTATATGTCTCGTTAGCACCGTCGATGTAAGCAGCGTAAGAAGTAGAGCGCAGCCAGTTACCATCAGAACCCTTGCGAGAAGCAATGACGAAGTTCATGATACCACCTTCTGCTGAGTTGAGCGCGAAGCCAATCTGATTCTCTGCATTGAATGCGAAGTAGAAGTTGCCCTCGTTACGTGGGCTTGGCAGATTAATCGCGTTGTCAACGATGAATGGAGAATCAAGCGGAGCGCTTGAACCATCAGCGTTTGTTGGGTCAAGGATTACGCGGCAATACTTGAACTCCTGATTCAACAGGCTTGTGCCATAACTGTGCACAAGACAGAAAGTGAGCTGGTCACCACGTTGCAAACCGAGTGTGTTGATAACAGCCTCGTATGTGTTTGCTGTGAAACCTGTAAGGTAGCCGAACTGTGATTCGTCATCCATTACATAAGACTGAATCTGTGGGAGTGAACCCATAGAAACGAGATACTGGTTAGGTGTGAAACCTTTGCGTCCGAGTGGCATGAAGTTGTACATGTCATACGCGCTTGAACCTTCCGACTGCATCTTAGCAATCTTCTCACGGCAGAACTGAACATTCTGCTTCATGTAGTAGGCCATTGTGTCCTGTCCTTTCTTGATACCCTCGAAAGAATGGTCCACAATTTCCTTCATCAAACTGTAAGACGACATAACAGTATGCATCACAATACGTTGCAATACCTGTCCTGTAGTCTTAGCATCCTTAGGTGAAACAACTTCACGCATGACTGTTTCACCATTGCTCTGGTAAATCGTCGCACCTGCGAGTTTACCCTTGGCGTTCTGAAGCCAAAAACCGACCTTTGCCATAGTGTTTAAATGTTAATAAATGTAGAAATAATTGGTTAATACTCTCGTGCATTCCTCTTTGGTTCTTGAAACCAAGGGAAACCTTACGAGAAGGTTACTATGATATTACAAGCAGCCATCGAAGGAATGCGAGTGCAAAGTTACGGGGCAAAAATGCAAACGGCTGCATTTTTAAATTTAAAAGTGCATTTTTGCGTTTTTGCTTTACCAAGAAATTCAGCGGAAAATCGGTGTTCATTTTGTTCATTGTTCATTGTTCATTTCGCTGAATTTCAAAAACTTAGCAACGAACCTATTTAATAAATATTTATTATATATTTTATATTTTATATATAAATAATATATACCCCCATACCGCTTCGCGGAGTGTCCCCCATGTAATGAACAATGAACGATGAACATAAGGAACGCACACTGTAATTGTTAACAAACGCGAAAATTTTTTAAAAAACTTTATGTTTTTTTTTTTATATGTTAACAATTTGTACCTTTGCCCTCGCAAAGCAAAATTGACGAAAATTTAAATTTACTTTACTATGGAAAAGAATTTTGATTACCTGAAGGAAATCTTTATCGGAATGGTTGCAGCGGTTGTTGCAATGGCGTTTGTGTTAGCATTCAGTCATGTATATTCATACCTATTTGTAGCATGAACCGGTACGAGTCTTTGAACCCTATTATGCGGTGGGTGATATATTTCTATATCGCCTACTATTTGTTTCACTTATTTATAAAACATTAGTATGTTAAAAGAAGAATTTGAGAAGCGCCTTAACGTGAAAATCACGAAGACGCTGTTTAATGAACTGGAAGCCATCTACGAGGCTGGCCACTACAACAACAACGTTGAGTTTACGGACGCCATCACAGAAGACCCTATTTCAAACGCATTGTTGAAAGAGTGTAATCTGTGTGGCAAAGAGTTGAGACGGGTTGTTGATGATGACAAAAAAATCGGTTTAGAGTTGTTGACATTGGCGAATGAGATTGGAAATAAGGATGCCACTTTGTCAAGAGAAGATATAAACAACCAACTGTTGCATTGTGTTTCAAAGTTAATGCAATTTGCCGATGTGATAAATTTCAAACTGAAACACAGAATGCCGCTTACATCAGCGGAGTGTGACTGGATAGTAGGACAGATACTTTGGTTTTAGTTATGGCTGAGAAGTTGAGTATAAAACAGGCCGTTGCCGATTATCTGGAATGGCTCACCTTGGATGACCCAAGGTCGTTATCGCGTCGTGAGAAGGAGGATATCCGCATTCAGATGAAAATCGTATTGGGCATGATAATGTCTTTGCCCGATTATGTTGAAAAGACTGTACATGTAGAGAACGCCATCGCTTTATTGGTTGCTTACTATTGCCAAAACGGCACGAACAACGATAAGGAAATTTTCTACAGATTGAAGTGTATCAGCAGTAAGGCACAAGACATTATCGACTCTAACGCAAACCCAGTAGTAGTGGCGTTGGATTTTCTGTATTTGAAAAAAGAACTTAATAAAATAAAGAAACTTTTTAAAGAAGATTAGATTATGGAATTGTATGTAAGAGTCACCGAAAAAGGTGAATTAGTAGAAAGAGATTGGACTAACGAACGTGGCGAAGTGCGTAACATCGCAAGCCTTGAGTTGACTTTATCAAACGGCTTAGACGAGATAAGGGCAGAGTGTAATGATGACCTTGCGCGTAACATCGCAAAGAACGGACTCCCTGCTGACGGGCTTTTCCGTGTGCGCTTGAAGTTTACTGTACGCAGCAGCAAGGAGAAGAAAATCAAGTTCAACTCAGTGCGTATCCTTGATATACAACAGTTATGACGCGTGAACAATTTGCTGATTTGGTAGCAAAGATGCGTGCAAATCAGAAGTTCTATGCCCTGTATGGAGATAAGTACAAATGGGACTGCATCCATGCAGAGAACGAAGTTGACGATATGTTGAAACGGATATATAAAGGCGAACAGTTGACATGATGCGAATTGTAATTAGTAGAACAACAAGCCGACAATTGGCCGAACTATTCAAGGTAACAAAGCAGTCTGTTTGGCAGGCTTGCACCTTCAAGACGAATAGTATAAAGGCACGGCAAATACGTTGCCATGCGGTTAATAGTCTTGGCGCAATATTTTTCATAAAATGACGAAGGTTAGAAGAGATATAGAAATAGGCGTGAAGTATAGCGGTTATGGTGTCCTCAATGAGTTTGGAGAATGGTCTTTCATACCATCTCAGGTTGGCAGCAGAGCAGGCAAAAAGAAGTTTGTGTGTGGAGATAACGACTATACAGTCTATACCACCGCGAAAAAGATAATAATCCACGCGACTATATCAAGAGGAGAGCGATTTCCAATAATACAGGCTTTTCTAAAAATAGTAGACAGACTTTTAAGTGTATTGAAAGATTATGATTTTAGATGTATATTACCCACAGAGAACAAAGGGAGGTAAGTTAGCCCCAAGCGTTAAGCCGCTTCCTATGGAGTGGAGTCACATCGTGAGCGATGTCATGAACTCCGACAATGTAAAGGAAAAAATCGCGGCTATCCGTGAGGGCAAAAAGGAACTGAAGACCGAATTGCCATGTGTGTGCTTCATGGGCCGTTGCGAGAAGACTCGCAAAGAGTCTGCCATGATTCCTACAAACATGGTGATGATTGACATTGACCACATGGAGAAAGACCCAAGAGAGGCGTACAATGAAATCTTCAGTTTCGCTGAAACTGCAATGCCCGAAGGGTGGTGGGTAGATAATATTATCCTTGCGTACATTACGCCAAGTGGCAAAGGCTTGCGCTTGGTGTTTGTAGCGCAAGAGGGTTGTAAGACAATTATTGACAACATAAACCTCATATCGCAGGCTTTGGAGTTGGAGCGCTTTGGTGAAATAGACAGAGCCTGCAAGGACTTTTCAAGGCTCAGTTTCCTTGTGACAGAAGACGACCTACTCTATCAGAGTGCGATGTTGCTAACCATGTTAGAACCTCCGTTCTTATCTGCTGACCGCTTGAAAAACGAACACATAACATCAAATGACAATGAAGACGACAAAGACAACAAGCCCGCTGATTGCCCTGTTATCGAAGAAGAGGAACAGAGAAGATTTGAGTCTCTCGAATGGCGAGGTACGAAGGTTAAGGAGATTATTCAGAAATACGTCGAAATAGCAGGCACACCAAGCAGTGGCGAGATACACAATTTCTATAATGAAATGGTGAAGAATTTCCGCTGCATCACAGACAATAACAAGCGATGCTTGTTTTATCTGCTGCCAAAGTTTGGCCATACTGGCGAAGAGTGTTGGAGTCAAATCAAGAGCATTTGCCGCGTCAACACTCTCTCAACTCTGCCAAAGCAGTTCTACTTCTTCCTAAAGGATAACGGCTTTTATCAGCCGCGAGAAGGACAGAGGGAAAAGGGCATCCGCGAGTATATGATGAGCGAAGAGACGCAGGAACAAATGAAACTGCCGTATCTGCCCCCTATCTTCCGCGAACTGATAAAGACCACTCCGAAGGATTTTGTCGTGCCTGCAATAAACGCACTCATGCCGATGCTGGGAACGCTGACAAGTTATGTAGAGGCGATATACCCTTACGATGGGCGCATACACACAACTTCGTTCTTCTCTATCATCTACGCGCCTCCTGGCACGGGAAAGGGCTTTGTTGAGCGGTGGCAAGATTTGCTCTTCAAGGAGATAAAGATAAGAGACTACATATCATCAGCACGCGAAAGTATATATCTGTCTGCTATAAATACGAAGGGAGCGAACGAGAAAGCACCAACCTCACCTCACAACTCCCTTCGTATAATTCCACCAAAGAACTCGGAAGCGGAGTTCCTGCAAAAGCAGAAGGATAACGACGGGTATCATATGTTCACCTATGCCGCAGAAATGGACTCTTGGGCCAAAGGTGCAAGAGCCGCAGGCGGCAACAAAGACGATATGATACGTATAGCGTGGGATAATGGCGAGTATGGTCAGCAGTTCAAGAGTTCCAACACCTTCAAGGGTACTGTGCGCCTGTTCTGGAATGTGCTAATTACAGGAACGATACGACAGATTGAAGCGTACTTCAAGAACGTTGAAAACGGCCTTGTGACAAGATGTTGTTTCACTCCTATAGAGAACCAAGAATTTGTTGCAGCGCCACGATGGAAAGCACTTTCGGACAGAGACATAAAGACGATTGAGGACTTCACAAAGCGATGCGATGCAAATAGTTATCAAACGTCTTGTGATTACACCGAAAGTGACTTGGTGGGCTTAACCGAGAACGCTGAGCAATTCGATAAGGAAATAGACTGGCGCTTCAAGTTCAAGGAAAAGACGTTAGTTGATATGGATTGGATAATGCCAACGCTTGACAAGTTCCAAGAGGAGCAAATGAACGAGAGCCTGAAAGACATTGACCGAGCAAGGGACGTGTTCAGAAGACGCGTAGGCGTTCGCGGCTTCCGTCTTGCTCTTCTCTGCACCTGTCTCTATAAAAAGCCCAAAAAGTCCGACTTGGAGAGGTGCAAGGAATTTGTTTGGTGGTGGATGCATCAAGATATCGAGAACATGATAAAGCTATGGGGCGCGAAGTACAATGAGGAAGCGGACACCGCTCCGAACCTGACGCAGCGCACAGTATATAGCGAACTTGGTGACACCTTCACAAGAAACGATATATACGCAATATGCTTGCGCCAAGGTATCAAGACGCAAATCCGAAGGATTGTGTTTGATTGGAAAAAGCAAGGCTTTATCGAAGCGATTGACAAAGAGACCTTCAGGAAAGTGAAGAAATGAAAAAGGGTGATGAACAATATAAGGCCGCTATTCAGTTCTTAGAACTTCTGTGGTGGCCTTTACTCAAAAAGAAAAAACCTATGCCAAAGACAATATTAAAAGCGGAAAAATTTCAGGGGATAATCGAGAAGGTTAATCCATTCGGAATATGTGACGAGAACGGAGAGCCACTTGTCTTCACAGACTACGCTAACCTCTACTTCTTCGTACTCCTATTCGCAAAGACTCGATTCCCAAAGGGGTTTATTGACATCCCACTCCTGCTGCATCAGTTGATGCATATCTCGCTACCCGATGCAAGGAGATTGGCAAAGCGGTTGCCATTCATTAAGATGGAATGCGAGATATATCTGTGCGGATGGGAGGATAAAGAGTCAAACCCAAAGTTCCAAGCAGAACAGTTAATGAGGGCACTGCATTCACTGAGTGATACGAAGTTCTCTCAAGACTTCTTCAAATGGGCTTGGGAACAATTTGCACTACATGAAAATTTAGATACAAATTAAGTTATCCATTTTTGTTTTAACGTTTTCTTGTCGTGAGACACGGAAACGAAGATATTCAGTTATTAATTATGTTTGTTAGGAGCGCTTTCCCGTCGTGATGACGTGAAAGCGTTCATTTTGTTCATCGTTCATTGTTCATTTCACCCACCAAAATACACAGTAAGAGTCCTATCGCAATTGCGAAAAACGCTGCGTTGCTGCGTTGAGATTCTTTCAGTCGGGCGTACAAACCCTTTGTGAAAGCGTGCCTTTGGCCCGATGACTCGTAAGACAGGCACTGATAGTCATTGCAATGTTGGTGACAACGGTCATCATCATGATGTATATGCCAGGACTGGTAGGTCATCTCTTCGGTGTGAAGGGTGGCAGCATGATGGCGTTTGAATTGGATCGCGTGCTGCGCATCTTTGCCCTGATGCTGATACCATTTGCCGTAACGCAGATACTGCTGAGCACATACCAGATACTGGGCCACGACAAAGCCAGCGTGGTAACAGCGACGGCACAGACGGTGATGCTGGTACTGGGAGTATGGACGGTGGCAGAGCTGGAGGGTGTAGAACTGTGGTGGGGCTTCGTCGGAGCGTGTGCCTTAGTGCTGCTGTTCCAGGTGGGATATACTACTGCCCGCAGCCGCATCTTTCAGGCGAATATATCGCCGCTGACGATGATACCGCATGAGACAGGAGGACATACCTTTGACAGGTCCGTGAGATATAATAGCAATGATGTTTATGACACCCTGACTGGCATCGATAACTTTCTGAAATCTGTCAAGGTGTCGGCAGAGAATGCCTTTAAGATAAACGTGTGTTGCGAGGAACTGATGACAAACATCGTGAAGTATTCCAAGGGACGTATCGTAAAACAGACTTTTGATATCCACATGCAGGTGAATAACGATGGTGTATATGTTACCCTGAAGGATGCCGGAAAGCCTTTTGACCCCGTAATGGCTGGTAAGAAGGAGATGAAAGAAAAAGATGATGTCAAGAATAACGAGCACCTGGGACTGCGCCTGGTGACAAGCATTATTCCTGACATCACCTACAAATATATGTACGGTCAGAATACCGTCTTTATATCACTCCCAGTTGATGGAGGAAGATGAGACCGATGCCGAGAGGGCAGATGTAACGGACGGCAATGAGGAAGATGTTAAAGAACATAGTATTCTGAGTGCCGTCGTTGGTAAATTCCGCAAAGACAATTTTTTTCGGAACAAACCATCCCACAAAGATACATGTCAGCAGAGCACCTAATGGTAGCAAGAGGTTTGCTGTCAGTTTGTCGCAGAAATCCATCAGCGAAACACCCATTACCTTGATGCTGTCGAAGGCTCCCACGGACCATGCGCAGAAGATGCATATTACAGAGGCAATGCCGGTAACTATCCATGCTGCCTTCTTGCGTGGCAGATTCATCTCTTCAGTGAAGAATGCTGTGCCAATCTCGTGCATGGAGATGGTGCTGGTGAGAGCAGCAAATACCAACAGGGCATAGAACATGATGCTGATGATATAGGCAAATGTCGGCATGGAACCGAAGGCCTGCTGGAAGACATTCGGCAGAGTGATAAAGATTAGTGACGGACCGCTGTCGGGGCTGATGCCTACAGAGAACGCTGCAGGGAATATCATGAGACCTGACAGTATGGCAATGAGGGTATCGAGGATTGCTATCTGTGTTGCTGACTTCAGCAGGTTTGTCTCCGGCGCAAAGTAACTGGCGTAGGTACACAATACCGCTGCTCCCAATGACAGAGAGAAGAATGCCTGACCGAGGGCTTCGAGAACTACCAGACTATTGACTTTTGAGAAGTCGGGCATCAGGAGGAAACGTATTCCCTCGATAGCATTTGGCAAACTACAAGAAGCTACCATCAGAATGATTAGCAATACCATCAGGATAGGCATGAGCCACTTGGATGCACGTTCGATACCTCCTCGCACACCACGGATGACGACCATGTGGGTAATGATGATGAACATACAGCCCCACAGCAGAGGATACCAGGCATTGCTTGAGAAGTTGACAAAGTAGTACTGAATATAATCTGCATCACCTAAAATATTTCCGGATAAAGAGGCAAAGAGATATTCCAAGCACCATCCGGCAATGACGGCATAGAATCCAAGAATGATAGTAGCAGTAAGGATGCCGAGATATCCTATTAGTTTCCAAGGACGACCACCAGAGAGTTTGTCGTATGCCTTGGCAGCATTGGCATGGCCGTGACGACCCACGATGAATTCACCGAGCATTCCCGGAATGCCAAGAAGAAGGATGCATACTATATACAAAAGGAGAAAGGCAGCGCCACCATTCTGACCTGTCATATATGGAAAACGCCATACGTTACCCAAACCGACTGCAGAACCTGCCGTTGCAAGTACAAGACCTAACTTACTACCGAAATTATCGCGAGACATCTTTTTGGGGTTTACGGTTTATAGTTTACCATTTAATTTTCATTTTTCAATACACAAAACTGCTGCCGCCAAGGAATTCGCGTAGGAGGCTGGTCTTGGGAACATCGCTTTCTGAAATCTTTTCAAAATATGTCATGAACGACAACAGCTCCTGTGCCTTAGCATATTCTGCATCATCCTTCGGAACACCTTGTAAGAGTGGTTCTGCCTGATTCTTTATGACACCCACTTCGTATGGCATACCTGTATTGAAGGTAGCATCAGCATTTTTCTTGAAAGGCAGTATCCATTTCTGCTCTCCGGCACGTACCGAAGCCCATTGGCCCAGCGTTGCCTGAGCACTGGCACCACGATATTTGAAGTCGCGGATGATGCGGCGGAGCAGACGGTTGTCCTCCGGACGCAACTCTATATCTGCTGTCAGTGGATATACTATCATCGGCGCTGCGAAGATGCGGAATATCTGCTCTTGGGGAATGTTTGCCGTCAGTTCCGGATTGAGGGCATGAATGCCTTCAATTACCAAAATCTCATTGTCGGCAAGGGACATCGTCTCACCGCTCTTTTCGCTCTTACCTGTTACGAAGTTATAGCGTGGCAGTTCTACCTCCTTACCGGCGATAAGGTCGGCCAGCTGCTCGTTGAACAGTTCAAGGTTGAGAGCATAAAGCGATTCGAAGTCGTATTTTCCGTCAGCATCGCGTGGTGTCTTCTCACGATCAAGGAAATAGTCGTCGAGCCCTAACTCAACCGGCCATATCTCGTTAAGCACTAACTGTATGGAGAGACGCTTGCAGGTGGTTGTCTTACCGCTGCTTGACGGACCAGCAATGAGAACCACGCGGACATCCTTCTTTTGGGATATCTCGTATGCTATACGTGCCAATTGACGTTCCTGCCATGCTTCACCTACATTGATGAGAGTAGTAGAGTAACCTAACTTTATGACGGTATTTACGTCTTTGACAGTCCTTACCTTACTTAGATCTTGCCACTTATACATGGTAAAGTTTAATTATGTACTAACGTTCCGATTTCTTCGCCGTTCATCACCTTCTTGAGGTTTCCGAGGATGTCCATATTAAAGACATAGATAGGCAGGTTGTTCTGCATACACATCGCTGTTGCAGTGATATCCATCACCTTCAGGCCGCGTGCTATTACCTCTTCGTATGTGATGTCGTGGAACTTTGTTGCTGTAGGATCCTTCTCTGGGTCTGCAGTATAGATGCCGTCAACGCGTGTGCCCTTCAGCATTACGTCAGCCTCGATCTCGATACCACGTAAAGAAGAACCAGTATCTGTTGTGAAGTAAGGGTTTCCTGTGCCACCGCTCATGATTACTACCTCGCCTTGTTTCATAGCGTTGATAGCCTTCCACTTAGTATAGAATTCGCCTATTGGCTCCATGCGGATAGCTGTCAGGACACGGTTTTTCTGACCTGCTGCATCGAGTGCAGAAGAGAGTGCGAGAGAATTGATTACTGTGGCGCACATACCCATCTGGTCGCCCTTGACGCGGTCGAAACCCTTGCCGGCGCCAGACAATCCGCGAAAGATGTTGCCACCACCTATTACAATACCTATCTGTACGCCCATGTCGGCTATCTCTTTAATCTGGCGAGCATAGTCGTTGAGGCGATTTACGTCGATGCCATAACCTTGGTTACCTTGCAGACTCTCTCCTGAGAGCTTTAGTAGAATACGATTGAATTTCATAGTTGTTTAGTTTATTTCGTCGATATTATATGGTGTCTTCTGATAAACGTAGTAGTTAATCCAGTTGTGGAAGAACAGATTCGCATGAGCACGCCATTTTACGACGGGGCCCTTCTTTGGGTCGTCGTCAAGATAGTAGTTCAGCGGCTTTTCCACATCATCTCTCTTGCCGAGGTCACGACGGTATTCCGTATCGAGCGTCTCGGGGTTGTACTCCATGTGGCCTGTGATGTATATCTCTCTGCCGTCACGTTCCATCATGATAGATGGTCCTGTAACATCTGACTTTGCCAGAATGCTGATATCAGAACATGCCTTAACGTCATTGATGTCAGTACCGGAATGGCGTGAATGTGGCATATAGAAGAAAGAGTCGAAACCACGCAGCAGGGGTATATCCTGGATGTCGGGATTGATAATCTGTGGGAAGATACCGAAGAGTTTCTTAGGCAGTTGTGTCTTGTCGATACCGTGGAAGGCATACAGCGCTGCCTGTGCCGCCCAGCAGATGTATAGGGTAGAGGTGACATGGGTCCGTGCCCATGAGAAGATTTCCTTTATCTCCTGCCAGTAGGTAACATCTTCAAAGGCATAATCCTCAACGGGAGCACCTGTTATTATCATGCCGTCGAACTTACGGTTACGCAATTCGTCGAAGGCAATATAGAACTGTCGCATGTGTTCAATAGGGGTGTTCTTTGAGGTATGCGACTTCAGTTTCATGAATGTCACGTCTATCTGCAGCGGAGTATTCGAGAGAAGACGTATGAGGTCTGTCTCTGTTGTTATCTTCAGCGGCATGAGGTTGAGGATAACGAGTTTCAGAGGACGGATATCCTGTGAATGACCGCGGGTTTCATCGATGACGAAGATATTCTCGTCTTCGAGCATCTTGATAGCGGGTAGTTTATCGGGTAATCTGAGTGGCATGTATGTAGATTAAGAAATTAAAATATTAAAAAATTAAAGGGCGAAGTATTCTTCTTCCAGTTTATCTAATTCTTCCTGCACGGTGGTGTATTCGTTCACCATCTGCATGTTAGCAGCATTCTCTGGTAGCATCAGCGAGTCGTTGAGTTCGTCTCTGCGTTTCTCGAGAGATGATATCTTTTCCTCAAGACTTTTTCGCTGTTTCTCCAGTTTGTTGAGGCGTTTCTGTTCTGCCTTGCGCTCTTCGTAGCTCATTGTCGGAGTCTCATCCTTTTTGGCAGATGTTGCATCCTTGGTTGGCTTTTCTGCCTGCTTGACAGGTTGCGTATTCTGCTGGCTTACGGCATCGTTGATGGTTTCGGCATTCTTGTCCCGGAGATAGTCATAGATGCCGCCCAGATGTTCCCTGACTCTTCCGCCACTGAATTCATACACCTTGTCAACGAGTCCGTCGAGGAATTCACGGTCGTGTGAAACAACGATGACAGTACCGTCGAAGGCTTTTATGGCATCCTTCAGAACGTCCTTGGACACCATGTCAAGGTGGTTGGTAGGCTCGTCGAGGATGAGGAAGTTGACAGGTTCAAGGAGCAGGCGTATCATAGCCAGTCGTGAGCGCTCACCTCCGCTGAGGAATTTTACGTATTTATCGGACGCCTCACCACCGAACATAAAGGCTCCCAGAATGTCTTTTATCTTCAGGCGTATGTCACCGCGTGCTACATTATCGATTGTCTCGAAGACGGTTTGGGATTCGTCGAGCAACTGCGCCTGATTCTGTGCAAAGTATCCTATCTGGATGTTGTGGCCTATCTTCAGAGAGCCTTCGAAGTCAATCTCATTCATGATACATTTCACGAGAGTTGACTTTCCTTCACCGTTCTTGCCGACGAATGCTACCTTCTCACCTCTCTTGATGATGAGGTTGACATCGTGGAAGACATTATGCTCACCATAACTCTTCTTTACATCCTCGCAGATGACGGGGTAGTCACCCGAGCGCAGACATGGAGGGAACTTCAGACGTAGTGCAGAGTTATCCACCTCATCTACCTCTATGGGCACTATCTTCTCAAGCTGCCTGATGCGCTGTTGCACCTGTATGGCTTTTGTTGCCTGATAGCGGAAACGCTCTATGAAAGCCTTGGTGTCAGCAATTTCTTTCTGTTGGTTTTCGTAAGCCCTCAACTGCTGTTCCCTACGTTCCTGACGCAGCACGACATACTCGTTGTATTTTACCTTGTAGTCAACAATACGACCGCATGATATCTCTAATGTGCGGTTGGTTACGTTATTGATAAAAGCCCTGTCGTGGGATACGAGGACTACAGCCTGTGAACTCTGTGCGAGGAACTGTTCGAGCCATTGTATGGATTCGATATCGAGGTGGTTGGTAGGCTCGTCGAGGAGTATTACGTCGCGATGACTGAGGAGTAGTTTCGCAAGTTCTATTCGCATGCGCCAGCCACCAGAGAATTCTGATGTAGGACG
>JAEIGA010004735.1_pt1 | contig 20979 bp, 24 predicted proteins | sample 9270691 | NCBI WGS metagenome assembly JAEIGA01 (sample SAMN17057246, study PRJNA624740) | gut metagenome | biome: biome; isolation source: fecal sample | host: Bos grunniens | place: China: Xizang | collected 2019 | reverse complement strand
CCAAAACGTTTCTTTGGTGCGGCGCGTAATATTGAAGGTGGTGGTTCTTTGACTATTATCGCAACGGCCTTGGTTGATACTGGGTCCAAGATGGATGAAGTTATCTTTGAAGAATTCAAGGGGACAGGTAATAGTGAAATTATATTGGATAGAAAACTGTCTGATAAACGCGTTTACCCGGCGATTGATATTACAAAGTCTGGGACACGTAAAGAAGACTTACTGGTTGGCAAAGATATCTTGTCCAAGATGTATGTGTTGCGTCGCATAATCAATCCAATGGGAACATTGGAAGCGATGGAATTCTTGTTGGACAAGTTGCGTGTGACCAAGACTAATGCAGACTTTTTTAGTTCTATGAATCAATAAAAATTAAATATAATAATATATCTACGAACGAACCCGATGGCTCATGTAGCGTTTGTACACTACGCCATCGGGTTCGTGTCGTATCTATATCATTCTATTTAATTTTATTTCCAGTTCTAGGGGTTGGGTAGGGTTGCCAATATCTCATGTAGCTTCTGTACACTACGGTATTGGGGCCGTGTCGTATCTATATCATTCTATTTAATTTTTTATGTCGGTGAGGTTGAGAATGAAAGTATATGTGTTTAGTGCCGCCTTGGTGGCGGTTGTAATTTTATTTGCCTATTATATTGGTGTGCATGATGGCAATAACAAGTGCAATATGCAACATGCAGATAATATTGTTGTGCAACAGACAGAGTTAATCAAATTACAAGGGGATATTAATGCGGAAACTGTTAATACTGCCGTTGGTGATATTCGTCGCATCTTGCGCGAAAAATACACCATTGCAGAATAATATTTGTGCGGCGATTGTTTGTAATCCAATATATGGTCGGGCAGGGGATTGGGATGTTATTAGCGATGATTTGGCAAGAAATATATATCGGCATAACAAGATGTGTGATGAAATAAATCAAAAATAATTGACATGGAAGTTTTTTGAATATATTTTTATTTGCTAAATGTTCAAAAAAAATAAGTGTTTTGATAAAAAAAATAACCAGTCATCCAAGCATCGTGCGCTGACGGGTTTTTTGCGCCATAATTGGTCGCCAAATATTACAAGATATATTACGACGGCTTTAGAAAAGTGTAACGTTTCTAATCATGTCGGTCAATTGCCGCCACAATTACGTGAGTTTGTGGAACCAACAGAAATTTCAAAGGCCACGCAACAGTTCTGTGCGGCACTGGATAATTTTGTTAATAAAAAATATACGTATATTTGTGAAGAGTGCTATAAAAATAAAATTTATCCAATGCCGGAAATAGAACAAATATTTGGAACAAAATGTGTCATAGAAGTTAATGGTGAACCTGGGGGCAAAGGGCTGCGGCCATACGAAGGTAGTTTGGGGTTCGTGTGTAAAGTGGTGTTCCCAGATGTCGAATTGGAATATGCATTAAAGTTGTTTTATAAAAAATCTTGGGCGCCAGAATATGGACCACTGCATGGTGCCTTGGCAGAAATTGCCGCCGCATTTGGGGCAAATCAGGCCGAACCACGTGATAACAATCCGATATATTTAGCGCGACTGACGGGTAATAAAAAATATATGCTGTCCCAATGGGTGTATGAGACAAGCGATTTGCCGATGATGCGTAAAAATGTTAATCAGATATTTGAAACATCGATACTGGAACAAGATGCACGTAATTGGCATGCAGGGCGCAGAATTGATTATGGTGGAACATATAAGACAGAGTATGGTATGGCATCGTATCCTGTACGAAAGTTGTATCGCAAGATGGTAAATGCGGCAAATAAAAATGACAATGTAGCGATGCAAAAATTAAGAGAAGATGCTGTTGGATATATCGCAAGACAGCAATTTAATGCTGCAATAAAATGTGTCTGTGATATGGCAAGACCGTATTATAATTGTGATTTGTATAATTTTGTGTCGTCATATCGCATTCGTCAGAAATAATTATTTGCTTATCAATATTGCAATCAAATCGTGTGCAATTTGAGCAGATTGTTCGTCGCCGTTTGGCGCATATTCGACAAATTCAAAACTGTATGCATCAGAAAATGCGTGCATTAATTTCTGTGCAGATTCAATGCTGATGCCGTTTGGTTCTGGGACCAATACATCATGGAAATATTTTGGGTCAATCGCATCAAAGTCAAAGGACACAATAAATCGTTTGTTGCCAATTTTTGTGCGAATTTCATCAATCGTCTTTTGTAGCTTTTCTGGGGTGTTTATATCGTCCGGGGTGCGAATATAAATGTTTTGTGATTTGGCATAATTGATTTCTGATGGTTCAAATGAACGGGTGCCAATATAAAATAAATTTTCCGGTTTTAATGCGGGTTTTTTGGTTTGTAATTTTAACCATCGTCGATCGCCATCCCCCAGTAATGCGCGCACATTGGTGCCGTGTGGTGCGCCAGACGCTTCTGCAACAGATGATTCAGGGGTGTGAATGTCCAGGTGTGCATCAATATACACCAGACAAACATCTTCGTTGGCATATTGGTCAGCAATTGCAGCAAAATGCCCAAAGTTTGTTGAATGGTCGCCCCCAATCATTATGTGCGATATATTGGGGGTCGCAGCATATATTTTCTGATGAATTTTTAAGTTTTCACCAAAACGGTCAGCCGCACATTCAGCTATGTTAAATGCGTCAGGGGTAATCATTATCCAGTTTGCATTTGGAAACATTTGTTTGATTGTGTCTGGGGCCAGGCTGGGCCCCATGTCTGTAATTGTCGCTGTTGCTGCACGACCATATTTGATACCCATCATATTTGTCATTGATATGCCTTTACGATACTCTCTGCTGCATTATTTATATTCTGTAAATATTGTTCGTATGTGGCGCAGTCACGGTTAATTTCGGAACGATATGCATCGCGCAGGTTTGATGACATATATTCGCAACCTCGCAGATATTGCACGCAATATTCGTGGCCGGTGGCAAAGGCGTTTTGACCACGGACACGACTGTCTGTGCTGGCCCAATCGATGTCCAAGGCATTGTCCAGATTTGTCCATGATGATGTGTTATTACTATATTTGCCAACAGTATTCATCCAGTATTCATTCATTTCGTCGTCGGTCCACCTATTTGTCGTTTGGACAGTTATTATTTTGTTTACCAGTTCGTTGATTGATGGTTGGTATCTGGAATCAATTTGTGATAATTTTGCACTGCAATAACAGCGATTATATTTAGTTTCTTCACGGACGCAATATCTATCCATGCATTCTGAATAGTCGGCCAAGCAACGGGTTGAAGATGGTGCTTCGGTCCCACGTGTTGATATGGCTAGGCCGCCCGATGTGTTCTGGCGACCAGAAGTTATATCGTCACGGGATGTTGTCCGTGTGCGTGATGCGGTGCGTGGATTTGTGTTTGTGCTGGCACGCGCAACAACACGACGATTCGTTGTGTCCCCAGATGTCGTTGACGATGGAGTAGGACGCGAACGAACTGCACGGGTCGTGTTTGATGTGGCGATTCGGGCAGTTGTTGCAGTACGTGCCCCAGATGTGCGTGGTACAACACGTCGTGGTTCAGATATTTGTTTGGTCCTTACAACCGTATTAATTGGATTTAACGATTGTGATGTTGTAACCCCAGGATTTAGATTTGTGCGCATCTGATTGTTCATATATGGGTACATATAATTGTAATTATATGGGGTTGTATTGGTTAACTGGGCATCACGGGTTGCAGACCATGCGGTGCTGCATAGTGCAGAAAATACGGCAAAAATAGCAAAAATCTTCCTCATCACTTATATAATAGAAAACTTTGCACAATCAAACAAGCATAAAATATAAATAAAAATTTGCATTTCAAAAAAATGCTGTTATAATGTGCTTCGTTTCGGGGTGTAGCTCAGTCTGGTAGAGTACTTGGTTTGGGACCAAGGTGTCGAAGGTTCGAATCCTTTCGCCCCGACCAGAAAATTCAAACCGTCGCTTTTGCGGCGGTTTTTTTGTTTTCTGTTCGGTACGCCCGGATTCGAACGGTAAATTGAAATTTACCAGGGTTCGAACGTTTCCCTCGCACGACACAATATGTCGGCTGCGGGGCATTCCTGACAATTTGCCTGCGTTTGATACTTGGCAAATTTACTCATTGTCGCCCCGACCAGAAAATTCAAACCGTCGCTTTTGCGGCGGTTTTTTACTTCGTGTTTGGAACGTGTGGATTCAAACGGTAAATTAAAAATTTACCAGGTTCGAACATTTCCCTCGCACGACACAATATGTCGGCTGCGGGGCATTCGTGACGATTTTGTTGCACGATGTTTGCAAAATCTACTCATTGTATCCCCGACCAGATATAAATAAACATACCGCAGTTGATGCGGTATGTTTATTTGTGTGCAGATACAAAGTATATTTGGGCGTTTCTGATTGGTAGTATTGGGTTTTGTGAGTTATAAAGCCATCTGTTGTTATCGAGTATTATTTCTATGTCGCCAATGCCAATGCCTGTTTTGCCATTTGGTCGTGTGTCATTTTTATGTGCATATCGTGTTGAATCGATTATGCGCAGTTGTATCTTTGTTTTGGTCTTTTTTATTATTTTATCAATAAACATACAATGGCCGTTGCCATCTGGAAACACGACAACCAGTATGTTGCCGGGTGTTGGTGTATCTGAAAAACGCCAGTATTTGAATTCGTTTTGGTGTTCGTGTATGAAAGCAAAGTCACGACAATAAAATCTGTTTATTTTTATAAAATCATGTTGTCGTAAAAATTTTCTTAATTCAACCAATGCGCGTTTATAACCCATTTGTGCCATACACCAGTTTACAAATCCGCTGCAGTCCATGTGAAAGAATTTCTTGCCGTTAATGTCATCAATGTAATTTGAATGACTGTATTCAGATACAAAGTCTGGGGCGAAAAATCGTTCGAAAAAATCATTGTGTATATTCATGTTGATTATTATATCAGAAGTATAAAAAATATCAAAATCATACTTGTATATATTATGTGTTATTTATGTGTGTATGGAAAGAAATACCGCCCCTTTGGGCGGCGCATTATGGTATAACAAGTGTAAAGTGTTTAATCAGATCGTTTATTGAAGCGCCTGTGGCATCCAAGATTTTGGCGATGCTGTTGGTAGATGGCCAGCGTGGTTGCCCGTATTTGGACCAACGTTTGCTTTTGTTGAATGTTGTTGGATCTAATCCGCTGTATTTGGCCAAGCCAGAACAGGACATGTTATGTTCTTTTGCAAATACGTCTATTGCGTACCAGATATCATTGTGTGTCATTTTTTTTCTCCTTGTTTGTTAGTTGTTCGTTGTTTGTTGTTTTGTTGAATGCATTATAAATTATGTTTTTATATATTCTTTTATGCTCATTTTATGGGAAGTAATGTATAAATAAGGGATGTTTGCATAGGAATCTATTTGATTTTACTGTGATTTTATTCGCTGTGTTGAGCTGTGTCTTTTTTTATACCTTTTTTATACAGGATAATGTATAAATAGAGGATGGGTTTATGTGCTTGTGTTGTGAATAAGGGGAAAATACTAGATGGCGACTATAAAAAATAAGATAGCGTTTTTGCGTGAATTGTTGGCTTTGAAAGAGGTTATTGATATTGGGCATATTAGTGCCGCTGCGGAACGTAATGGGATTAAGCATTCTAATATGTCTAAGCTGATTTCTGATTTAGAGTCTCGCTTTAAGGCAAGATTGCTGATGCGTAGTTCGTCGGGGTGTGTTCCAACAAATACAACGCGACAATTGTATTCTGATATTGAGAATATTTCCAGGGCTTTGGATGCCTTGTTGGAAAATGTGGCGGGGCCAGAAGAATTAACGGGTTATATTTCCATTTGGACCGAAGAAGGGTTCGCAGGTAGTCAATTATTTATTGAATTATCAAAGCTTTATGCCAAGTATCCAAAGGTGCGATTAGATATTTTGACGAATCGACATGTAAATAGCTCTAATCCGGATATTGCGATAATGAGTATGCGATCAGCAAATAAAATTCCGGGGACAAAAATGTTGTTCAAGTTTAAAACTAAAGTTAAGTTTTATTCTACGCCATCTTATCTTGAAAAACATGGGTGTCCAAAAGATATAGATGATTTGTTGGAAAATTTTGATTTGTGTATGCGACAAAAATTTTTGGAACTGCCAGAATGTAATTTTATATTAAAACGTGCTAAGCGATTGAACACAACTGCAGATTCTGCATCTATTATTTATCAATTGGTTTGTGATGGTGCTGGAATTGCTTTGATGCCAGAATGGTGCACTATGAGAAATACTAAGTTGGTCGAAGTGCCTAATATAGATTTTGATTATGAGTATATTTTGGTTGGTATCAGTAATCCATTAACAATGAAAAATTCAAAAGTGCGGGCGTTTTTGGAATTCTTTTATGAGTTTTGTAGCGAATATGGGATTCCATTAGAACTTTTTGATTAGTTGTTTGTAAGAAATTACCGTCGTGTTTGCGACGGTTTTTCATATGCGCACGTGCCAAGGAAGATAAAGAATGGTTGGAACGTGCCCAGAAGATAACTGTGGAATTGCAAAACGGTAAGTCAGAATCTTTGGAAGTTTATAATCAATTTGCGCCTGTTTGTGGGCGGTCGAAACGACCGCCTTTTTTATGAATTCATACCAAGGGTAAATCAATCCAGAATTTGGCATAATTGTACGGTACGATGGGTTGGTTTATATGAAAATTACTGGCAAGATTAAACGTGTTTTTTTCTGGGGACTGATAATGGGTGTGATTGTAATCGCAGGGATTGTTGGCGTCAGGTATTATCTGGGGCGGCGACCGTTTTATTATGCCGGTACCTTGGAAACGACCAAAATTATTATATCTGCACGGGTGGCATCAGATATTGCGGATATTTATGTCGCAGAAGGTGATATGGTGGTCACAGATCAGCCTTTGATAGAATTGTCGTGTGATACATACAAGATTTTGGCAAATCAGATTGATAATGAATACAATCGTGCAAGACAATTGAAAGACCGTGGGCATCTGTCGGTCACAGAATATGATATATGGGTTCGCAATAAACAAGATAATGATTTGAAATTGGGGTGGTGTCGTGTTGTATCGCCAATTAATGGTATGGTTATAACACGATTTCGTGAAATTGGTGAAGTGGTTGCACCAGGTGTGCCATTGATATCGGTTGCAAATCCGTATGATATATGGGCGTATTTTTATGTGCCGTATGGTATGCTGCATCAATTAAGTGTAGGACAGCATGTGACGGGCATTTTGCCCGAAGCAGATGGTATGAAATTTATCGGGAGAATTATTAAAATTAACGAAGTGGCAGAATTTACCCCAAAAAATGTCCAGACACGTGATGAACGAACTCGGCTAGTCTATGGTATCAAGGTGCAATTTGAAAATCCGGAACTGATATTAAAGTCTGGGATGACAATCGAAAGTACATTGATGCCAAATGAATAAAGATATCGCAATTCATATTAAAAATATTTCTAAAAGATTCAAGGATGTTGTGGCTTTGGATGATGTATCTATGCGGTTTAGTGGTGGAAATTTGTATGGTATTATAGGGCCCGCAGGTGCTGGTAAAACCACGTTATTTCGTATAATGTTGGATTTAATGCGTGCAAATTCTGGACGCATTATTTATCACAAGGGTGATGAAGAAATTCGATTTGATAAAATCGCAGAACATATTGCGTATATGCCGCAAAATCAAAGTTTGTATGCCGATTTATCTGTGTCAGAACATTTGGATTTCTTTCAAAAATTATATGGAATAAATGATGCAGAGTATGCGCAAAAAAAATTAGAATTAGTTCGTTTGGCACGGCTGGAAAAATTCTTGGAACGTCCGGCGGGTAAACTGTCGGGCGGAATGTATAAAAAACTAGGTTTGATTTGTGCGTTGTTGCGGTCGCCCCAGATTATGTTATTGGATGAACCAACAAATGGTGTTGATCCAATTAGTCGTCGTGAGTTTTGGAATCTTTTGCATGATGCCACGGCACGTGGAATTTTAGTGTTGTTATCAACGGCGTATATGGACGAAGCAGAACGGTGTAATGGTGTTGTGTTGATGGAATCGGGGCGTGTGTTGGCAACAGGTGCGCCAATGGATTTATTGCGTAAATACCACAGCAAAAATTTTGATGAATTGTTCTTGGTGCGTGGGGGGCGTTAAGGTCATGCAACCCGTGGTAAGCGTAAAAAATTTGTCTGTGCGATTTGGTGATTTTTATGCGGTGCGTAATTTGTCTTTTGAAGTTGTACGTGGTGAAATATTTGGATTCTTGGGTGCGAATGGTGCCGGAAAAACAACAGCAATAAGGGTTTTGTGTGGCTTGTTGCCGGCCAGTTCTGGTGTTGTTGTTATTGATGGGGAGCACTTTGTGCGTGGTCGGGAAGACATTATTAAACAGAAAGTTGGATACATGTCACAACGGTTTACATTATATGATGATTTGTCTGTGCGTGAAAATTTTGATTTTGCGGCGGCGTTACATCGTTTGGATTTTGATGAATATGTTGTCAGGCGACAAAAGCTGATGGATTTTATTGATTTTGATAGAAAGTTGGGAACTGTTGTCAAAGAATTGCCGTCCGGGATTAAGCAACAGGTTGCGTTATGTGTTGCATTGTTGCATAACCCAAAAATTGTGTTCTTGGATGAGCCAACAGCCGGGGTGTCACCATATGCTCGGGTGCGATTTTGGCAACTTATTAAAGAATTAGCCAAAGATGGTAAGACGATTTTTGTGACGACACATTATATGGACGAAGCGGAAAATTGTAATCGTATTGCATTGATGCGTTCTGGGGAATTGATTGCAATTGATACTCCATATGAATTAAAGCAAAAAACATTTGGCGATACATTGTATCGTTTGCGACCACGGGTTGAAAACCCGGTGCATCCCAGCGCAGATGTTATTGATATTTGGCAACCTTATGGGGCAAATTTTCATTTGCGTTTTCGGGACGGGGTGTCTGTGTCATCGTATTTGCGTAAATTAAAAAAAGATTGGGAAATTGTACAAATTCCACCATCTTTGGAAGATGTGTTTGTACGCTTGGTCGAAGGGGATAATAGATGAAAGTCTTTTCGTGGCGGCGTGCATATGCAATATTTTCCAAAGAGTTTAAGCATATATGGCGTGATCCGTTTACATTGATGATGGCATTGATGTTGCCGTTGTTGATTGTTATGATTCTGGGCAGTTCAATTGAATTTAATATAAAGTCAATTGATATGGCGTATGTTGATAATGATAAAACAATGGCGTCCAGAAAACTGATTGAAACATTTGGCAGTTCTGGATATTTCAAGCCGTATGATATTGCAAATCCTGATGATGTGTTTGATGAAATTGTGTCAGGAAATGCACGGGTCGCATTGATTGTGCCCCCAGAATTTGAAAAAAATCTGATTGCAAATCAAGGTGCAGATGTTCAGGTTATGATTGATGGAACGGAAACATCTATGATGTCGGCGGTATCGAATTATATGTTGGACATTAACCGAAATGCGTATTTCAAAATAATGGATGTGCCAGTCAATTTTTCGTATGAAAATCCAAAGTATAAAATTAGATATTTGTTTAACCCAGAATTGAACTCACGGTGGTTCGCCGTTCCGGGGTTGTCTGCGGTGATTATTGCACTGGTGGCGATAATGCTGACGACATTGACGATTTGTCGTGAATGGGAACGTGGGTCAATGGAAATGCTGCTGTCTACGCCTGTGACACGATTGGATATAATTGTGGGTAAGATGACGCCGTATGCAGTACTTAGTTTTATTGGATTTGTGTTTGTGTTCGGGGTTGCACGATTTGTTTTTGGGGTGCCTTTTGTAGGTTCTTGTTGGCAGTTGGTGTTGGGAGCATGGTTGTTTATTATGGGATATTTGGCAATTGGATTGATGATATCTGTATCTACGAAAAAGCAGGAAGTTGCAATACAATACGCCGCAATAGTAGGTTTGTTGCCAACAGTGATTTTATCTGGCTTTGTGTTTCCAATTGAATATATGTCATGTGGTTATCGAATCGTTTCGTCGATATTCCCAGCACGATTTTATATGGATATAACCCGTGACCAATTCTTAAAAGGCAGTAATTTTGTTGATATTTGGTGGCTTTATGCAGTATTGGCGGTTCAGGCATTGATTGTCTTTATTTTTTGTGTATTCCGATTCAAAAGGTCTTTGGAATGAGGGTTTTGTTGGGATTTTTCAAGAAAGAAATTATTGCGTTGTTGCGCGACCCGATTTTAATTGTCGCAATACTTATTATGCCGGTGGTTCAGATGATTCTTTTGGCTGGGGCCATTACTTTCCAGGCAACTAATCTGCGTCTGGTAATGCAAAATAAACCGGGTGATGTTATTGCAGAACAGATTTATCAGCGTGCCATTGGTTCTGGATTTTTTGTTGCACCAGATGCCAGATATAACAATCCCATTGATATGGTGCAAAATGGTTTGGCAGATGTTGCAATTGTTGTCCCTGATGATGGTTTGACACGTATGCTGGTGCGTGGTGATGCAGAAATTCAGATATTGATAGATTCAATGAATATTCTAAAATCGAATGGCATAGAATCATATCTGCGTGGAATTATTGGGCGTGTCATAATGGATGCAACGCATGAAAAAGCCAATGCCCTAATCGATTTTAATGTGCGTGTTTTATTTAATCCTCAGATAAATACCAAGTTTTTTATGGTGCCGTCAATGGTGTCTATATTGGTGTTCTTGGCGTTGTTGATATTGATTGCGATATCTATTGCCAAGGAAAAAGAAAGTGGTACAATGGAAACATTGATATCGGCGCCAATTTCAAAATATGATATCGTCGTGGGTAAGGTTGTGCCGTATGTTGTTGTATCTTCTCTGGTGATGCTTAGTGTCGTTATTGTTGGTATGATTGTGTTTGGGGTGCCTTTTGTTGGGTCGCAATTTATGTTTTTGTTATCTTTTCTGGTTTTTTGTGTGCCTGCGTGCGGTATAGGTGTGTGGTTGGCAACATATACCCATACCCAGCAACAGGCAATGCTGGGCTTGATTATTGTGGCATTTTTATCTTTGATGTTATCAGGGGCAATTATATCGGTGGAAAATATGCCTGTTGTGTTGCGTGTAATAAGTTATATAAATCCATTAAGCCATTATGCGTATTTGGTACGGAATATAATGCTAAAAGGTCCGGATTGGCAGTATTTTGTCACACATGCATGCGCAATGATGGCGTCTGGGGTTGTTATATGGGTGGTTGCGTTGCGGCGCTTCAAAACAACACTATAAATCAGGGGGGGTGATGATGAAACAAATTTTTATGTCTTGTTGTTTATTTGTATTTGTATTAATCCATGGCGCATGTGCAGATTTATATTCTGCGTTGCAAGGGGTATATGATAATAACCCGGTCATCAATCAAGGACGCAGTACCGTTGATATGGCACATGCAGATATTAAGGCGGCTAATGCTCAATGGATGCCATATTTGGGACTGCATGGTAATATGGATGTTGCACGCACCAAGGTGTCAGAATATACATTTGATTATACACCAGTACAATATGGCGTTGAATTTCAACAAAATATATTCCAGGGTGGCGCAATGTTCGCACAAACACAAATGGCAAAAAGTATGTATGATGCTGCGTTGGCAAATATGTATGCGATTGAACAAGATGTGTTTCTGAATGCGATAAATGCGTATGTTGCGGTGTTGAATGCTGGCGAAGTTTTGCGACTAAATGAAAATAATTTGCGTGTATTAGAACAATATTTTGATTTTGTTAATGACCAATATGATGTTGGGCGATTAACCAAGACAGATGTGTCCCAGGCAACGGCACGTCTGGAAATGGCACGATATGCCGTCGTTGATGCCCAGGCGCAATATGACAATGCCATTGAAACATTTCGAAGAATTTATGGCGGCGTTGAACCAGAATATATGGAAATTAGTTTGGAACCTGTGTCTGGTCTGTTTCCAAAATCAATAGATGTGGCCGAAGAAAATGCTTTGCGGTGGCATCCGATGTTGATTGCGCTTGATGAACAAGAACAGGCCGCCAAACAAAATATTAACATTGCATATAAGTCAATTCTGCCGTCGGTGGATATTCGTGGTGCGATTCAACAAGTGGATTCTGTGCCGTATCTGGATGAATTGCGTGATAGTCGTATAGGTGTTTATGTAAAAGTGCCCATCTTTGACAAGGGGAACGCCTTTGCAAATGCGGACAAGGTGCGTGCGACGGTTGCAAATATTCAAGATAAGATTATAGATGCACGTCGTACAATTATTGAAAATCTGCGGTCTGCGTGGAATATATATCAATCCCAAGAATATGCGATTTTGGCAACATTGGCTGGGGTTGATGCAAATAAAGTTGCGCTGGATGGGGTTCGTGATGAAGAAAAACGTGGTCGTCGTACTGTTTTGGATGTGTTAAATGCGGAACAAGAATTATTAAATTCCCGTGTTGCGCATGCACGGGCCAAACATGCACGAATTGCGGCGTATTTTGCGGTGCTGGCCGCAGTTGGACGGTTAGATGCGGAAAATTTAGGGATAAAGAAAAAAGAATAATATTTGATGGGGCTTGAATTTTGAAAAAATTAGTATAAAATATATGGCGTTGCGCCCGTAGCTCAGCAGGATAGAGCATCGGATTTCTAATCCGCAGGTCAGGGGTTCGAATCCCTTCGGGCGTGCCACTATTTAACCGCCATTTGGGCGGTTTTTTGTTTTGCGGAATGTTTGACTTTTTTGATTTTTGTGCTAAATTTTTGCGTGTAATAAAAATTAGGATTTGTTTATGTCAGATAAAAAATGTACTTTTTCCCAGGCAAAACGCACAAATGTGGCGGTTTGTGATGGCTGTGATGCGCATTGTAAAATTGGAACAGAGTTGTATCAAAGTAGAAGATTTTTGCCGACAATAGGCGGTGTGTGTATTCGTAAATATATCAACAAATACGGCGAAGAAGTGTCTATTATTGCGATGATGGACCAAATCAAATGTATGGATTTGGCGTATCAGATTGCAACACATTGTGATTATTATAAATCAAGATAATAAAAAAGAGAGGCTTATGGCATACCAGGATAAGTTTATGTTGGATGTGAAAAAACCAACATCTGTTAAGTACAAAATTGCTAAACGGGCAGGTATGAAATCAGAAATGTCAATGACCCAAGCAATGGAATTGGCACAGCGTATTGAAAATTTTATGCCATATTTGAAAGATTCTTGTCTGCGTGGTGGTGTTATGTTAAATGTTAACTTTAATGTTAGTGCAGATAGTACAGAAAAGTGCAAAGGTGGGATGGTTGATTTGGTTGGCGCATGTGGTATTTATAAGTGTAAATGTCGTCCTGAATTTGTTATGGCCAAACACAATGTACACGAATGGTCACGTGTTTGCTTTAATCAACTGGCGTGTGGAAAATGTACGGATAAGTATATGCAAAATACTGTCGGTTGGGCATTATTCCCCCAGCATTATGCCACAGCAGAAAAACAGCGATAGGCACTTGTAATTTTTTATGTGAAATAGAACCGTCGTAGATTGGGCGGTTATTTTTTTCTTCTTTGATTTGTTTTTGTATTTTTTTGTGGTATAATTGGTTGTGTAAAAGGTAAGAGTAAAGTTTCTTTCTTGGTATGAAAACGGGGCGTTTGCCCCGTTTTTTTGTGATGATGTGTAGTCAATCCTTCCTAGTGATGGGTGTAAGATAATCTGGTACAATCGTGATTAAAGGAGTGAAATATGAGAAAATTTTTAGAATTTATTTTAGCAATCGTTATTTCTTTTATCCCAGGTATTTTTGGTGGATTTTTTTCACCAATGTCACCTGGGGCAAATGAATGGTATAATGCGTTGAATCAATCTGTGTTAACACCAAATGGTTGGGTGTTTATGTGGGCGTGGTTGATTCTTTATACGCTGCTGGGGATTGCGTTGTTCTTGATTATGAATAATGATAAAACCCGGGTCAGCAAGACAAAATCGTACGCATTATTTGTAATCCAGATGATATTAAATGCATTGTGGACATTCTTGTTCTTTGGTCTGCATATGGTCGGGGCGGCGTTGCTGTGTTTGATTGTGTTGGTATGCATCAGTATTTGGATGTCCGCTGCATTCAAACCAATCAGTCGTGGCGCATCGTACCTGGTGTGGCCATATATTGCATGGTTGTTATTTGCACTGTATCTGAATGGAACAATTATTATATTAAATTAAATCTTTAATATTTTGACCGATGGGTCACCAATATTAAGGTATTTCAGCCCCAACTCTTCCACATAGTCGGGGCTGTAATTTTGTAATAATTTTATGTGACGATTTAATTCGTCCAATGTGGCCTGTTCAGATGTTAATTGGTCGCGCGCCTGATTCAAACGCCAGATATTCATCGTAAAGCGTTGTATATTTACATCGCCCCAGAATATTCCAATAAACATAAAGGCCGCAAATAATGATAATAATATGCCCAGTTTTCCACGACCACCGCCCGACCAGGCGCGTGATAGAAATGCAAATAAATTTTTGATTTTTCCTTTCATAGATGGCATTATATCACAAATGTTTAGTGATAATCAAATTTTTGCTGCACCGTTGGCCGGAATTTCTGATCGGCCTTTTCGTCGTATGGTGCGTCACTTTTCGCCAAATGCCCCAATGGTGACAGAAATGATATCATGTCATTCGTTGGTCGGGGCGCATAAGAACTGTTTGCGCAATTTTGATAATTATGCGGATGAAGGTAATGTCGGCGCCCAAATTTTTGGCGCAGATGTTAATCTTATGGCAGATGCAGCCCGCATTTTACAAGATGCCGGGGCAAAATGGATTGATATTAACATGGGATGCCCGGTGCCAAAGGTTGCAACACGGGCTGGTGCCGGTGCACATTTAATGCGTGACCATAAATTGGCGGGTGAAATTATGGCATCTGTGGTGCGTGCGGTACAGATTCCTGTGTCAATAAAAACACGGCTGGGGTGGGATGATGAACATCAAGATTGGCGTGATTTGATAAACATTGCCGCAGATTGTGGTGTGAAATTTGCAACATTGCATGGTCGGACACGGGCACAGTTATATGTTGGTCCTGCAAAATTACCAGACATCATTGATGCGCCAATTCCAATCATTGCAAATGGTGATGTCAAGACAGCAGATGATGCATTGCGTATGGAAAAACAGGGGTATAGTGGTGCAATGGTTGGACGTGGGTTGATGGGACGGCCGTGGATTTTGGCGGAGATTATGGGAAATGTGCCACCACAAAATATTGGTGAAATTGTGTTGCAGCATTTGGAATATGCATTAGAATATTATGGCGAAAAGACGGCAATACCAATGTTTCGTAAACATGCGGCCTGGTACAGTGCTGGTATGCCAAATGCATCTGAATTTCGTATAAATGTTAATCAAATTGTTGATGCGGATGTGTTAAAGGTTGCAATTCGTAATTTTTGGGCTATGATTTAGGCAGAATTAGCAAGGGATTGTGATTATGAATAATGATAATATCGAAGTGACAGAAGTTGTTGAGGCGCCAGTAGAACTGACTGCGGGCGAGATGTTGCGCAATGCACGCACCACCGGTCGTCGCAAGCGTGAAATCCCAACAATTTCAAAACAGTTGTGTATTCGTGAAGAATTCTTGGAAGCCTTGGAATCAGGAAACTATACCGTTATTCCAGAAACTGTTTATATTTTGGGCTTTGCACGAAATTATGCGATGGAATTGGGTTTGAATCCTGATGAGATTGTTGAAAAAATTAAAAAAGAAATGGGGCTGTTAAATGATTGTGTGCCAGATGATGATGAAGATGTGTCTGCGTGCGCAATGCCAAGTATCAAAGAAGAACATTGGATGAAAATCTGGGCAACCAAGGCGTATCAGTTTGTCTATCAGAAATGGCAATGGTTTGTCGGTGGTATTGCGCTGATTGCGCTGATATTCGGATTGGTGGCATTATTTAGCCCAGAAGAAACAGTCGAAGTACCAGTAGCAAATGATACTGTGACGGTTGTTGAGGAATCAAATGAACCAAATTTCAAGCACGAGGTGCGAGAAAGATGGGGGGCAGATAATCGTGACAAGGCAGAGGTTATCTTGCAGGCAACCCAAGAGGCATGGGTGAAAATCGAAGATGGTCGTGGAAATACAGCATTTAGTCGTGTTCTGGTCCCAGGGGATGTTTATTATGTGCCAGCAGGGAACAAGTACAAGGCAACATTTGGCAACGCTGGTGGAATTGATATTTGGGTTAATGGCAAGTTGATTCCAGCGGTTGGTAAAGACCATGCCAGGGTTGCAGGAATTTCCTTGTCGCCAGAAAGTTTATTAAAAGCTGATAAAAAATAATTGTTTATACAGGGGGCGAAAGGAATCTTCGCCCTTTGTCTTGAAAAGTGTAAATTTCTTTCTATATATATCTTTGCTATGGCTGGAAATATAAAAATTCGTGGTGCACGCGAAAATAATCTTAAAGATATTGATTTAGACATACCAAAAAATAAATTGGTGGTCTTTACTGGTGTGTCTGGGTCGGGAAAATCGTCGTTGGCATTTAATACTATTTATGCCGAAGGCCAGCGCAGATATGTTGAATCTTTGTCCAGTTATGCGCGTCAGTTTTTAGATATGCAAAAAAAGCCGGATGTGGATTTAATCGAGGGGTTATCGCCGGCAATTTCAATCGAACAAAAAACAACATCAAAAAATCCTCGTTCCACAGTTGGTACCGTGACAGAAATTTATGATTATTTGCGTCTGCTGTGGGCGCGTATTGGTGTGCCACATTCACCGGTGACGGGATTACCAATCAAATCCCAGACGGTGTCAGAAATGGTTGATTGGACAATGAAAATACCCGCCGGGACAAAAATTTTTATCTTGGCGCCGTTGGTACGTGAACGCAAGGGTGAATATCGCAAGGAGTTGGCTTTCTTGGTAAAGCAGGGGTATCAACGTGCGATTATTGATGGCGAAGTTGTTGATTTGTCTGTGCCACCGGCATTGGACAAGAATAAAAAGCATAATATTTTTGTTGTGGTTGATCGGTTGCAAATGCCGTCGTTAGATGCAGATAATGAAGAATTTAAGTCGCGGTTATATTCTTCTTTTGAAGGTTCCTTGCGATTGGTGCCTGGGGCGGTTTTGGTGCGCCGTTTGGACACAAATGAAGATACATTGTATTCACAAACTTATGCGTGCCCGGTTAGTGGCTTTACCGTACCAAAAATTGAACCAAGATTATTTTCTTTTAATGCGCCAATGGGGGCGTGTCAGAACTGTGATGGGTTGGGTGTGCAATTAAATATGTCGCCAGATTTGGTGGTGCCGGATCCATCTAAGTCTATTTTGGGTGGGGCAATTGCGCCGTGGTCACGTGGTGGTATGCTTAGTCAGTTTGAACACTTGTTGGATGCGTTGCATAAAAAATTCAAAATTCCATTGTCAAAGCCATGGCACACATTAACCCAAGAACAAAAAGATTTGATTTTATATGGTAGTGGTGATGAGCCGATAAAAATTAACTGGAACGGGTTTGTTTATGAGAAACCGTACGAAGGTGTTATCCCAAATATTGAACGCAGATGGCGTGAATCTGAATCCGAAGCGATGCGTAATGAATTGGCAAAGTATCAGTCTGAAAAACCGTGTCCGGTGTGTCATGGTAAACGATTGAATATTCACGCCTTGTGTGTGCGTATAAATGGTGCGGACATTATGGATGTGTGTGATATGTCTGTGGATGAATCTTTGGAATGGTTCCGTGATTTGCCAAATCATTTGTCGCAGAAAGATAATGAAATCGCACGCATAGTGTTGCGTGAAATTACAGACAGATTATATTTCTTGCAAAATGTTGGATTGGGGTATTTAACATTGTCACGAATGGCGGGTACCTTGTCTGGGGGCGAAGCGCAAAGAATTCGTTTGGCATCACAGATTGGTAGTGGTTTGTCGGGTGTTCTGTATGTTTTGGATGAGCCGTCAATTGGATTGCATCAAAGTGATAATGACAAATTGCTGGAAACATTAAAGATGCTGCGTGATAAAGATAATACGGTCATTGTTGTTGAACATGACGAAGATGCAATGCGTGCAGCAGATTACTTGGTTGATATTGGGCGTGGGGCCGGTATAAATGGTGGGCGTGTTATTGCCGCTGGGACACCTGCCCAGGTTATCAAGAACAAAGATTCAATCACAGGGCAATATTTGTCGGGTAAGCGTGTAATTTCGGTGCCAAAAAAGCGTCGCAGTGGCAATGGAAAATCAATTGTTGTGTCTGGGGCGCGTGGAAATAATCTTAAAAATGTGACAGTAGAATTTCCATTGGGTAAATTTATTGCGCTTACAGGTGTTTCTGGGTCTGGGAAATCAACATTATTGTTAAATACATTATATCCGGCGTTGATGCGCGCCTTGTATAATTCCAAGATGGAAACGGGTGCGCATGACATTATTCGTGGTATGGAAAATGTGGACAAGGTTGTTGATATAGATCAATCGCCAATCGGGCGCAGTCCACGCAGTAATCCGGCGACATATACGGGGGTCTTTGGTGATATTCGTGATTTCTTTGCGGCATTGCCAGAATCCAAGGCGCGTGGATATGGCCCAGGTCGCTTTTCGTTCAATGTCAAGGGCGGACGATGCGAAGCGTGTCAGGGTGATGGTCAGATAAAGATAGAAATGAATTTCTTGGCGGATGTGTATGTGGAATGTGATTGCTGTCATGGGGCCCGGTATAACGAAGAAACATTGGCGGTAAAATACAAAGGAAAATCAATTGCAGATGTTCTGAACATGACCGTTGAAGAAGCGTATCGTTTCTTTATAAATGTGCCGAAAATTGCCAGAAAGTTGGAGTTGTTAAAGCGTGTGGGGCTGGATTATATCAAATTGGGGCAAAGTTCGTTGGATTTGTCTGGTGGTGAAGCCCAGCGTATCAAATTGTCCAAAGAATTGGCGGCACGCAGTACGGGTGAAACGATTTATATTTTGGATGAACCAACAACGGGCTTGCATTTTGAAGATATCAAGTTATTATTGTCAGTCTTGCATGAGTTGGTAGAGCAGGGAAATACAGTAATTGTCATAGAACATAATCTGGAAGTGATTAAAACCGCAGATTGGATTGTGGACTTGGGACCAACTGGGGGTGCCGGTGGTGGCCAAGTTATTGCTGTTGGTACGCCAGAGCAAGTTGTCCAGGTTTCTGAATCTCTAACAGGTAAATATTTGAAGAAGTATCTGGACAAATCGAAAAAAAGACAATAAAATAGTAGGAAAAGGAGCAAAAAATGTTTGGATTTGGTAAAAAGAAAGAAAAAGTAGTTGTAGATAACGATAAAGATTTTGGCGCTGATAAAATGCCTGCGGGTATGAAAGAAACAGCCCAGCGCATGATGTCTGGTCAATTCGATATGAATGACATGTTGGCGCAATTAAAACAGATTAAAAAAATGAGCAATTTTAGTGGTCTGTTGAAAATGGTCCCAGGGATGAGTGGTGCTGTGGCCGCAATGAAAGAAAAAATAAAGGACGGCAGTGTTGATGCCCAGATTAAAATTCTGGAAGCAATGACGCCAGCGGAACGTGCAGAACCAGAAAAAGTTTTTGCAAATGCCAAGGCGCGTATTGCAGAAACGGCAGGTTGCACTGTGCGTGATGTTGAACACATCATTAAACAATATACAAAGATGAAACAACAGATGGCAATGATTCAGCGTATGGGCGGAATGGAAGCGGTTATGCAAAGAATGCAGCAGAATCATCCAATGCCACAAAACAAAGCGTAAAAAAGGATATAAAAATATGAACTTTATGAAATTGTATGACAAGGTAAAGTATACCTTGAAGGGTTTGAATGGCGATAAAATCGTATCGGTTGAATTGCCTTATGGAAATATTAAAAGTTTGGCACCTGTTCATGGATGGACAGTAGTTGTGAATTATGAAAATAATGGTCGCAAAACAGTTTATTTTCCAGAAGATGATGAAAGAAATGTTATTGCCTATGGTTCGGCACGTCAGGCGGCCTATGACAGATACGAGTTGTATCGTGGTCTGATGCGCAAGCAGCAGAAATTGGCAGAATTTAAGCAAAATAAATTCGTCCAAATGTTTATTAGACAAAAATAATGAAAATAACAAACAAAAAAATTGCTAGCAAAAAATCGTCGGTCGCATGGCTGCAACGCCAGGCGGCTGATCCGTATGTGGCCCGGGCGCAAAAAGATGGCTATCGGGCACGGGCGGCGTATAAATTGATTGAAATGAACGAGAAGTTCAAATTTTTGCGCAATGGTCAGGTTGTTGTTGATCTTGGTGCGGCACCTGGTTCTTGGTCGCAGTATATTGCCCGTACATATCCAAAGTCCAAGGTTTTTGCCATGGATTTGTTAGAGATTTCACCAATTGTTGGCGTAGAAACATACCAAGGCGATTTTACATCGGATGCGGCATTACATTGGCTGGAAGAAAAGTTAAATTTACCAGCAGATGAGATTGGTGCAGGTACTGCGGATGTTGTTGTGTCTGATATGGCACCAAATACTGTGGGGCATAAAAAGACCGATCATATTCGTCAGATGGTATTATTGGAATACGCATTTGATTTTGCGCTGCGTGCCTTGAAACCAGGCGGAACATTTGTTTGCAAGTCTTTTACGGGTGGTACGACTAATGAATTATTGAAACAGATAAAACAGCACTTTACATCTGTACATCATATTAAGCCACCGTCATCTCGCAAAGATAGTGTAGAGATGTTTATCGTTGCCCTGGGGTTCAAAAATTAAATATAATAATATATCTAAAAGCAAAAGCGATGGTTTGTGTAGCGTTTGTATACTATACCGTCGCTTTTACTTTTATCTAAATCATATTCTATTTAATTTTTTTGTTCTTGGTGT
>JAEIGA010004734.1_pt1 | contig 20982 bp, 14 predicted proteins | sample 9270691 | NCBI WGS metagenome assembly JAEIGA01 (sample SAMN17057246, study PRJNA624740) | gut metagenome | biome: biome; isolation source: fecal sample | host: Bos grunniens | place: China: Xizang | collected 2019 | reverse complement strand
CCTACGATGGTGGGTATCATGTCGGGTGCTGTTACCAACACTCCTGGTCTTGGTGCTGCACAGCAGGCATTTGCCGATGCAAACATTGGCGATCAGAGCCTTGCTGACTCAATTTCACTCGGTTACGCCGTTGCTTATCCTTTGGGTGTTGTCGGCATCATCGCCACAATCATCATCATGCGCTACGTCTTGCGTGTCGATTTCAAGAAGGAGGATGAGGCACTCGCAGCGTTGAGCAACGAGTCTAACTTGCCACACCGCTACTCTGTGGAGTTTACAAACGAGATGCTCGAGGGTAAGACAATCGCTATTGCGCACATGCTCATCAATCGTCAGTTCGTGGTGTCGCGTATCATGCACGCTTCGGGTGAGATTGTAATGGCGGATGGTAACTCTAAGCTCACACTTGGTGATAAGCTCCGTGTGATTTGCTCGGAGGAGGATAGCGAGGCAATCCTTGCATTCTTCGGTCATCCCGTAGAGCTTACAGCTGATGACTGGGGTGCTACAGCAATGCAGTCAACACCTCTTGTTTCACGTCGAATTCTCATCACACGCGAGGATATCAACGGTAAGAAGTTCTCAGATTTGAGACTCCGTACTCGCTACGGTATCAACATTACGCGCGTACACCGTGCTGGTGTCGATCTTCTTCCCTATCAGGGTATGGAGCTTCAGGTGGGTGATAAGGTGATGGTTGTAGGTCCTGAGGCTGCTGTTGCACAGGCTGAGAAGGTATTGGGTAACTCACTCAAGAAGCTCGACCACCCCAATTTGTTGCCCGTATTCCTGGGTATCGCACTTGGTGTGTTGCTCGGCACACTCCCTCTTATGAATGTTCCACAGCCCGTTAAGCTTGGTCTTGCAGGTGGTCCACTTATCATCGCTATCTTGTTGGGTAAGTATGGCCCTCACTTCGGCTTGGTAACATATACCACTATGAGTGCTAACCTCATGCTCCGTGAGATAGGTCTTGCTCTGTTCCTTGCGGCTGTAGGTATCGGTGCTGGTGACGGCTTTATCGACGCTATTGTTGGTGGTGGCTACAAGTGGATTGGTTATGGTGTTCTTATCACCGTTATTCCTCTTGTTATCGTTGCACTTCTCGCACGTCTCAAGTTCAAGATCAACTACTACACTATGATGGGTCTTATGTCTGGTGCTATGACCGATCCTCCAGCACTCGGCTTCTCAAGCACATCTGCTGGTAACGATATGCCTGCTATGGGTTACGCTACCGTATATCCCGTTGTAATGTTCTTGCGCGTGCTCACAGCGCAGTTGCTCATGCTCATGGCTATACCAGCTCTGGTTGCCGCAGAGCCTGCCGAGATTGTTGCTCCCGTTGAGGATGCCGCAGTAGTGGTGGTAGAGAGCGTTGAGAGCGAGGCTACGGAGTGTGGCGAGGAGACTGATACAATCGCTTACGAGGAGCTTGTTCCTGCAACCGAGGAGGCTGCGAACTAATCGCTCTAATTAATAAATGAAAATAGCGGACACTGCGGTGTTCGCTATTTTTTTGTTGTGCCGAAATGATTGTGGTGCGGTATTGGTTATGCCCTCGCCCGATATGTTGTTTGTGAGTGATTGCCTGCAACCATCGCTGCCCGTATAAATCGTTTATCCTACTGTATAATATATAAGTATTGCCTCGCAAACATATCGGAGCAATTTGCCGACAAGCAACCAACATGCCGTAGGTATGAATCTGGCCTTGTAGAAACCGAGTACTATGGCGAATATGTCGCCCACGAATGGAACCCACGATGTTACGGCGAGCAGAGGTCCCCACTTATCTACACGCGCCTTCTGCTTTACGATGCTTTCGTGCTTGACCCTGAAATATTTTTCCAGCCACTCCAGTTTACCGAGCCATCCCATGCCGTAGCTTATGAGTCCTCCCACCCAGTTGCCGAGTGTTGCGACGATGACGATAGCCACAGGGCTGCATCCTGCGGCCACAAGTCCCATAAGCACGATGTCGGAACTGAATGGTAGTACTGTGGCGGCGAGCAGCGCACTGACAAACATGCCTGCGTATCCCCACTCGAGAAGTATGTTTTGTAGTTGTTCCAGCCACTCCATATCTTAACATTATAGGGTAATTTGCGCTTTGTGAAGAGTTAATTGTTTATTGAGATGCAAATATAATACAATATTCGCATCTGTACTCAAAGTTGGGTGAAGAATAAAAAAATAAAAAAAATAGGGTAGGAGTGTGTGAAATTGAAAAAAAATGTCTATTTTTGTTGTTGATTTGGCGCAGAGTTGTCGGATGTTGAGTGCCGAGTGCCAAATTTGAAGTGTGTAGATGATTGAACCTAAAGTATATAACTAACGTTAAACAAGCAAATGAAGCGTATTTTGGTCGTAGGTGCCGGTGGTCAGATTGGATCTGAGTTGGTGCCATATCTTCGCTCAATTTATGGTGCATCGAATGTCGTTGCAACCGATGTTAAACACAATGCTGTATTGGCTGAGGCTGGTCCTTTCGAGAGCCTCGACGCGCTCGATGCAAAGCAGTATGCTGAGCTCGTGAACAAGTACAACATTGACTCTATCTTCAACCTCGTAGCTCTTCTTTCAGCTACTGGCGAGAAGAACCCTCAGCTCGCTATGCGCATCAACATGGGTGCGTTGGAGAACTCTTTGGAGATTGCACGTGAGAAGAACTGTGCAGTATTTACTCCTAGCTCAATCGGTGCTTTTGGTGGCGACTTCCCACGCGACAAGACTCCTCAGGATACTGTTATGCAGCCTAACACTATCTACGGTGTTTGCAAGGTAACAGGTGAGCTCTTGTCTAACTACTACCACTCACGCTTTGGTGTAGATACTCGTTCAGTACGTTTCCCAGGTATCATCTCTAACGTGACACTTCCTGGTGGCGGTACTACTGACTACGCGGTAGAGATCTACTACGAGGCTGTTAAGGGCAACAAGTTCGTATGTAACATCGCTCCAGATGTTTACATGGATATGATGTACATGCCTGATGCATTGCGTGCTACTGTTGAGCTTATGGAGGCTGATCCTGCAAAGCTTAAGCACCGCAACTCATTCAACATCGCAGCTATGAGCTTCACTCCAGAGATCATCCGTGAGGTTGTTGAGCGTCACGTCCCTGGTTTCCAGATGGAGTACAACGTAGATCCTGTTAAGGATGTTATCTCACGCAGCTGGCCTAACTCACTCGATGACACTTGCGCTCGCGAGGAGTGGGGTTGGAAGCCTGAGTGGGACCTCGAGTCAATGACTAAGGATATGCTCGAGAAGGTTGCTGTAAAGCTTAAGTAATTTTTTTGAGACAGAGGCTTTGAGGCCTGTCAACCAACGACGAATGGGAGTACGTTACGTGTTCCCATTCGTCTTTTTTTGTCTCTGCCCATCGGGTGAAATCCAAGGCGTAAAGGAGGGGAGAATCAGACCTTCGGGCGGTGTTGCAGATTATATATTAGTGCTTCGTAAGTGGATAATGTTACATCAATTCATTGATACATAATGATGATAGATATTGATTTTTTAGAGTAAATTTTGTATCTTTGCCTCAAACCGCAATTTTTTGACTTTATAAAGCTATGACAAAGCCATACAATACATTGATACTCGGAGTATTAACTCTTGTTACGATGCTTGTTTTGTCCCCCGCTACGTTAATGGCGCAGGTGGCAGAACCCGAGGGCGCGGCAGAGAAGCCTGCCAAGGAGTGGGTAAAGCTCACCCCCGAGGAGTATATCTTCAAGTGGCGTGATATCGCTGTTGAGCACATGGAGATCTATGGTATTCCTGCAAGTATCACCATGGGACAGGCAATCCTGGAGTCGGGCTATGGAAATGGATATCTCGCTCGTGTGGCGAATAACCACTTCTGCATCAAGTGCAAGAGCTCGTGGACAGGTGCTACAATCACCCATGCTGATGATGATCCCAACGACTGTTTCCGCGTGTATGAGAGTGTTGAGGATTCGTTCCGCGATCATGCCGACTTTCTGAATACGGGTAGTCGCTATCAGTTCCTCTTCGCCTACGATGCTGACGACTATAAAAATTGGGCTAAGGGTCTCAAGAAGGCTGGTTATGCTACGGCTCCCGACTATGCTGAGCGTCTTATCGGCGTTATCGAAAAGTATAATCTCGCACTTCTTGACAAGAAGAATGGCGTAGAACTCTATGATGAATACCTCGCATCACAGAATAAGATTGATATTGCGGCATTGCAGAAGCAGGCAGCCGAGCAGTCCAAGGAGGAGGTTGCAGAGAGTGTTGCCGATGCAAAGAGTGACGTTGCTACCGACATCGCTACGGCATACGCCTACAAGGGCATCGACCCCAATAACTTCCGTGTGACGATAAATGCACATAAGGGCTACAACGTCTATCTCACCAATCGCACTCACTACATTGTAGCGAAGAGGGGTGATACCTTCGAGTCGTTGTCGAAGCTCTTTAAGATCTCGGCAGCGAACCTTCGCAGGTTTAACGATGTGGCCAAGGATGCTCAGCCAGCAGAGGGTGACATCATCTACATCGAGCGCAAGCTCGCAGCGTGGATGGGTGAGGAGTTGCTCCACAGCGTCAAGTCGGGAGAGACGCTCTATCAGATATCGCAGCTCTACGGTATCCGCCTCAAGAGCTTGCAGAAGGTTAACCGATTGCGTGGCAATACACCTCTGACCGAGGGTCGCACTATCCGTTTGCAGTAATACAGATAATAACCAACACTACTATATATGAGTCCGTTAAGAGAGAAAATCCTTGAGGCTATAGTCAAGAAATCGACCCTCAAGCAGCAGATTTTCGACAATACATTTTCGACATTCAACGATTTGAAGGAGACTCTCTTTGAGATGGCTTCGGAGATTGACGATGAACTTGATGGCAAGCTCGACCGCCGTGTGCGTATCGAGTACCGCGACCGTGGTAAGTTCGAGGCGCAGTTGCAGGTTGCAAGCGATATCCTGCTTGTGCAGATGCATACAGATGTCTTTGAGTTCGATTCCAACCACATCATCTGGCAGAACAACTATGTTCAGCAGGATAAGAATAACTCATACGTTGGTGTCATCAACATCTATAACTTCCTCTCTGACTCGTTGAAGTATAACCGCACGGCTGACGAGGGCTATCTCATTGGCCGCATCTTCATCAACCGCGAGAAGTGCTTCTGGGTGGAGGGCAAGCGTCAGACTCTTGTGCGCCCCATGGCATTTGGCACTATGAAGATCGACCGCGAGGCGCTGGTGTCGATTATCGAGACCTCTATCAACTACGCTCTCAACTTCGACCTTCTGATGCCTCCATACGAGGAGAACATACGTGTTACGGTTGATCAGTTCAACTCGAAGCTCGACAACTCGAAGTTTACAACGGGTAAGCGTTTGAGCTACGATTTCTCGATGGACGATATCTAAACGCTGTCTTGTTGGCTGATTTGAGATCTGGCCTGAGCAGAAAGGCGGAGTCTACCTATGGTAAATGAGCATTTTTCGTTCGGACAGCAAGGTCAATTTTGATAGTGTAACTACGAATAACTAAAACCTAAGACTATATGAAAAGACTGTTTACAACATTCATGACGCTTCTCGTGGCATCCTCTGCAATGGCGCAGGTGAGCTACCTCGAGATGGTTGAGGCGCGCACAGCTCCCGCCTCGTACATATCACCCGCCTCGTTGACTCCCGTACCTGGTACACACCAGTATATGGAGCTCGACGGCCGTAACGTGGTACTCTATGACTACGATAAGGTATCTGAGGGTAAGGTTGTGTTCACGGCCGATCACCTTCTTATGTCGTACGTAAAGTCACCCGACGGCACTATGGCACTCTACGAGATGTGGCAGGGTGAGTCTCCACGCAAGGAGATATACCGCCACTCGTTCACCTCGGACTACTATGTTGCTTGCCCCGATGGCTCTACAATCAAGATTGAGGATGTGCGTGATATCACCTTCTCGCCCGATAGTAAGTTCTTGGCAATGAGCTACAACAACGATATCTTCATCTATGACCTTACGCTCAACGACATCTACAACATCACTGACGACGGTAAGTGGAACCACATCATTAACGGTACTACCGACTGGGTATATGAGGAGGAGTATGGCTTTACTCAGGCATACGCATTCTCTACAGATGGTCGTGAGATTGCCTACCTCAAGTTTGATGAGAGCCGCGTGAAGGAGTTTGAGATGATGCGCTTCGACAATACCCTCTACAACAAGGCTTACAGCTTCAAGTACCCTAAGGCTGGTGACGATAACTCTATCGTTACGCTCCATGTCTACAACCTCTACACAGGCGAGACTCGTGAGGTATCGGTAGGTGATAACACCGACCAGTATATTCCACGCATTGGCTATACCCCTGCTGGTAACCTCTTCTTCTATCGTGTCAACCGCCTCCAGAACCACTTTGAGGTTGTTATGGTCGAGGCTGATGGCACACAGCGCGTTATCTACAACGAGCAGGATGAGCGCTATGTTGAGCGTCCTAACGATGCTACAATTACCTTTATCGACAATGAGCGCTTCATCGTGCGCGAGGAGACCACAACAGGCTGGTTCCACCTCTATTTGCACTCTGTAAATGAGGGGCGCCTTAACGCTATCACCTCAGGTGAGTGGGAGGTTACACAGTTGGTAGGTCTCTCACCCGACCATAAGACCGTATATTATATGTCTACCGAGCAGTCGCCTCTTGAGCGTCATCTCTACTCTGTAGGCATCGACGGCGAGAAGAAGAAGTGCTTGCTCTCGAAGCCTGGCTACTGGCGCGTATATCCATCGGCAGACAACAAGTTCTTCGCTGCGGAGCACTCGGCAACAGATTGCTATCCTTCAGCTGCTGTTTACAACACCAAGGGTAAGGAGGTGCGCTCGTTGATGAATGGCGCAAAGAGCGATGCAAAGCCCGCATACCAGCGTAACTATATGACCTTTACAACTGAGCGTGGTGATGAGTTGCAATACTATCTTATCTATCCCGAGAACTTCGACCCATCGAAGAAGTATCCCGTGCTCCTTACACAGTACTCAGGTCCTGGTTCACAGCAGATTGAGAACCGCTATACCACCGACTGGGAGGAGACCCTCGCACGTAACGGTTATATCGTAGCATGCTGCGATGCTCGCGGTACGGGCTATCGTGGTGAAGAGTACAAGAAGGTTACATACGCAAATCTTGGCCATGCCGAGGTTGAGGATCAGATCTCATTTGCACGTCACCTCTCACGCCAGAATTTCATCGACGCATCACGCATCGGTATCTATGGCTGGTCGTATGGCGGCTTTATGGCTCTTGGTTGCGCACTCAAGGGTGATGGCATCTTCAAGATCGCCATCGCTGTTGCTCCTGTAACCTCATGGCGCTACTATGACTCTATCTACACCGAGATTTATAACGGCCTTCCATCGGAGAACCCTGAGGGCTACGATAATAACTCTCCTATCAACTTTGCTGACCGCCTCTCTGATAAGACTCGTCTCCTTATCATCCACGGTACAGCGGATGACAACGTACACTTCCAGAATACAATCGAGATGTGTCGTGCCCTCAACTGCGCAGCAAAGCAGTATGACATGATGGTTTATCCCGATCAGAACCACTCTATGCGTCCTAACGACATGGTTAACATTCGTCAGAAGATGGTGGATTACTGCATCGAAAACCTATAATTTCTTGTGATAAGGGGTCATCTGTGACCTCTCAATCAATAGCCCGAATGGGACGTACACCAAGTACTACCCATCCGGGCTATTTTCATGTCGAGGCCACATCTAACCCCTTCTGACAAGAAATTTGTTGTGATAATGGCGTATCTGCGGCGCTTCAATCAAAGCCCTGAATGAGACGTACCTCAAGTACTACCCATCCAGGGCTTTTTCATGTCATCGTCACATCTGCACCACTCTGACAAGAAATTGAGCCTACCGATTGGGCGGTCTATTTTGCGATACACCACTCTGATAAGAATTTCTTATCTCCCTAAACTCCCTAATACCTTAACTTCCTTATTCTCCCTAATTTCGTGAATTCCCGCAAATTATTGGCATGAGATTTTATAATCTCATAAAAATGATGTATATTTGCAAACTAATTTTACATTATTGAATATTAAGTTGTCGCGACAGATGAAGAACATTCGCAACTTTTGCATTATAGCACACATCGACCACGGTAAGAGTACGCTTGCCGACCGTCTCTTGGAGAAGACTAATACATTGAACCAGCGTGAAATGCAGGCGCAGGTGCTCGACGATATGGATCTCGAGCGCGAGAAGGGTATCACCATCAAGAGCCACGCCATACAGATGGAGTACACCTCGCGTGCCGGCCAGAAATATACGCTCAACCTTATCGACACCCCAGGACACGTTGACTTCTCGTACGAGGTATCGCGTGCAATTGCATCATGTGAGGGCGCTCTGCTTGTTGTAGATGCCACACAGGGTATTCAGGCACAGACAATCTCTAACCTCTATCTTGCGCTTGGTCAGGACCTCGAGATTATCCCCGTGCTCAACAAGATCGACTGTGAGTCGGCGATGATTGACGAGGTGAAGGATCAGATTATCGATCTTATCGGTTGCAAGGATGAGGATATTCTGCTTGCTTCGGGTAAGACTGGTCAGGGCGTTGAGGATGTCCTTGAGGCGATCATCGAGCGTATCCCCGCACCCGAAGGCGATGATAATGCACCACTCCAGGCGCTCATCTTCGACTCGGTATTTAACCCCTTCCGAGGTGTTATTGCCTACTTCCGCGTTATGAACGGCACACTCCGCAAGGGTGATCATGTTAAGTTCTTCAACACGGGCAGCGAGTATGATGCCGATGAGATTGGTGTGTTGAAACTCAAGATGTCGGAGCGTAACGAGATTAAGGCTGGCGACGTAGGCTACATCTGCTCTGGTATCAAGAACTCGACAGATGTCAAGGTGGGTGATACCATCACCTCTGTTGCTGACCCATGTAAGGAGGCTATCGCGGGCTTTGAGGATGTTAAGCCTATGGTCTTCGCGGGTGTATATCCCGTTGAGGCAGACCAGTATGAGGATTTGCGTGCATCACTCGAGAAGCTCAAGCTCAACGACGCATCGCTCACGTTCGAGCCTGAGAGCTCTCTCGCCCTCGGCTTCGGCTTCCGATGCGGCTTCCTTGGTCTGTTGCACATGGAGATTATCCAGGAGCGTCTATACCGTGAGTTCGACATGGATGTTATCACAACAGTGCCTAACGTATCATACCATATCACAACTACGCAGGGCGAGGAGCTTGAGGTGCACAACCCATCGGGACTCCCCGAGATTACCAAGGTGGCAAAGATTGAGGAGCCATATATCCTTGCGCAGATTATCACCAAGGCCGACTTCCTCGGCAACGTGCTTAAGCTATGTATCGATAAGCGTGGCGTGATGAAGAACCAGACCTTCATTACTCAGGATCGTGTGGAGGTGAACTTCGAGATGCCATTGTCGGAGATCGTCTTCGACTTCTACGATAAGCTCAAGAGTATCTCTAAGGGCTACGCATCGTTCGACTATCACCGTACTGGCTATCAGATAAGTAAGCTCGCAAAACTCGATATTCTTCTCAATGGTGAGCCTGTGGATGCGCTCTCATCACTCATCTATGCGGATCATGCCTACGACTTTGGTCGCAAGATGTGCGAGAAGCTCAAGGAGCTCATCCCACGTCAGCAGTTCGATATCGCTATTCAGGCGGCTATCGGTGCGAAGATTATCGCTCGTGAGACTGTGAAGGCTGTGCGTAAGGATGTTACCGCTAAGTGTTACGGTGGTGATATCTCGCGTAAGCGTAAGCTTCTCGAGAAGCAGAAGGCGGGTAAGAAGCGTATGCGTCAAGTTGGTTCAGTCCAGGTGCCACAGTCGGCCTTCCTTGCAGTTTTGAAAATGGACTAATTTCTTGTGATAAAGGCGCATCTATGTCATTGGGCTTGCCTGAAAAATGCTCATTTACTTTGTGTAAACTCCGCTTTTTCAGTCTGCGACCCACTAACATATCTGCAACCTTTCTAACAAGAAATTGGGGTGTGGTGCTAATTTGCCCCCCCCCACGAAAGACCAATTAATAGAAAACCAAACTAAAACCTATAACTATGAAAAAACTAACACTGACGCTCGCATTAGTGTTGAGCCTGTTCTCTCTTTCGGCACAGGGTTATGTGCCATCGGAGGAGGTGCGTCGTTCGCAGCAGGAGTTCTCGGAGGACCGCTTCGGTATCTTTATCCACTGGGGTATCTACTCTATGTTTGCACAGGGCGAGTGGTACTTGCAGAATGCTCAGGGCATTCAGCGCGATGAGTATGCCAAGGCTGCTGATGCCTTCTATCCCCACCGCTTCGATGCCGAGAAGTGGGTGGCTGCAATCAAGGCTTCGGGTGCTAAATATGTATGTTTCACAACACGTCACCACGACAGTTTCTCGATGTGGGATACCGCCGAGTCGGACTTTAATATTGTGGATGCTACGCCTTTTAAGCGCGACGTACTCAAGGAGTTGACTGACGAGTGCCACAAGCAGGGTATCGCCGTACACTTCTACTACTCTCATGCCGACTGGTCGCGTGACGACTATCCACGAGGCCGTACTGGCTGGGGCGTGGCAGGTCGTGACCGCTCGAAGATGAGCTGGGATAGCTACTTCAGCTTCATGAACAACCAGATTACCGAGTTGCTCACTAACTATGGCCCCGTGCGTGCTATGTGGTTCGACGGTTGGTGGGATCATGAGGAGGATGCTACACCATTCGATTGGCACCTCGATGAGCAGTACGCTCTCGTTCACTCGTTGCAGCCTTCGTGTATGGTTGCAAACAACCACCATGTAACACCTTTTGAGGGTGAGGATATCCAGATTTTTGAGCGTGATCTCCCAGGTGAGAACTCTCATGGTTTGTCGGGTCAGGCTATCAGTAAGTTGCCTCTCGAGACTTGCCAGACAATGAATGGCATGTGGGGTTATAAGGTTGTAGATCAGAACTATAAGTCAACTAAATCGCTTATCCGTTACCTCGTAAGCACAGCGGGTAAGGGTGCAAACTTGTTGCTTAATGTAGGCCCTCAGCCTAATGGTGAGTTGCCCGAGGTTGCTGTTCAGCGCATGTATGAGATGGGCGAGTGGATGGCTGTAAATGGTGAGTCGGTATATGGCACCGTAGCGGGTGACATCCCGCAGCAGGATTGGGGTTGCACAACACGTAAGGGTGACCGCCTCTTTGTTCACATCTTCGAGCTCAACTACGACATGTTGTACCTGCCTTTGGACTGCAAGGTAGTGTCGGCGAAGGCACTTGCCGATGGAGCACCCGTAAAGTTCCAGCGCGTGAAGGGTGGTGTACTCCTTGAGGTAGGCAAGGTTCAGGATAAGGCAGACTACGTAGTAGAACTTATTACCAAATAGTCGAATAAATACTGAAATTTATTGATAATTATCGCAATCTACGGTTGTAGGTTGCGATTTTTTTACTATCTTTGCGCGTTATTCGCGCGAACAAACGGTGAACGTGCGTAGAGCAATACAGCAAAATTACATAAACAACAATAACTAAACTTTTTAACAATGCAGATTAAAGGTATTATTAAGTGGCTGGTGGTGATCTTGGGTCTCGCCTGCATTTGGCAGCTTTCGTTTACCTTTGCTACACGTCGTGTTGAGGCAGAGGCACAGAAGCAGTCAGATCCCAAAGCTTATTTGAATGAGAAGTGGGATGAGAAGGTTTACATGGGTTATACCTATGGCGACTGTAAGTCAAAGGAGTTGAACCTCGGTCTTGACCTCAAGGGTGGTATGAACGTTACCCTCGAGATTCAGGCAGGTGATGCAATCCGTGTTCACGCGTTGGATGACAACCGTGCAGGTAAGAAGGATGTTGATCTTATCGCTCGCATCGACAAGGCTATCGCTAAGGCAGAGGCTCAGGAGCGCGAGGACGCAATTACTCGTGCTACAGAGGGTGAGAACGCAGCAAATGTTATCGAGGTGTACCTCGCAAACATGTCTAAGGAGGATCTCCAGACTATCTACGGCACAACAGAGACTGCAACTATCGCTGAGACTTTGAACAGCTATGTAACAGGTTCGGTAGAGAATATGCACCGTGTACTCGGTGAGCGTATCGACCTTCTTGGTGTTGTTCAGCCTAACATCCAGCAGATTCGTGGTACAAACCGTATCTTGGTTGAGTTGCCAGGTGTTGACGATCCTGAGAACGCTGCAAAGCTCCTCGCGTCAACAGCTAACCTCGAGTTCTGGGAGGTTTGCGACGCTGATATGTGCAACGCTCTTATGTCATTCCTCTTCGTTGAGGCAGATCAGCTTGTTTACGAGGCTCTCGTTGATGAGAACCCTGAGGTAAGCGCTACTTCATTCAGCGAGCTCCTTACTCAGACTTACAAGTTCAAGGGTATGGATGGTGCCGAGATGGATGGTTTCATCGGTGGTATGATCGTCGCAGCTGCTGAGAAGGAGAACATGGCAAAGGTTAACGAGTACCTCAAGATTGAGTCTGTTCGTGCTCGTTTTGACGAGATCACTGATGGTCAGGTTAAGCTCGCATGGTCTAACAAGAACTCTTTGGAGGGTACACGTGGTGGTGTTCACACACTCTACGCTCTCCGTGGCAACGGTGGTTTGATCCCTGCAATGGATGGTTCAGGCATCGTTAATGCATCTGCTACTACAGGTCAGTTCGGTGGTTACGAGGTATCTATGACTATGGATGGCAAGGCTGCTATCGAGTGGGGTAACCTCACAGAGAAGAACATCAATCGTCCTCTCGCAATCGTTATGGATGGTGTTGTTTACTCTGCTCCTAACGTTAAGGGCCGTATCGACGGTGGTAGCTCAGCAATCTCTGGTAACTTCACTCCTAAGGAGGCTGAGGACCTTGCAAACGTACTTAACTCTGGTAAGGTTCCTGCACCTGCAACTATCATCTCTTACGAGGTTGTTGGTCCATCACTCGGTGCAGAGTCTATCAACGCAGGTTTGTTCTCATTCGTACTCGCATTCGTACTCGTACTCATCTACATGGCATTCTTCTACAAGACTGCAGGTTGGATGGCTAACATGGCCCTCATCTTCAACGTCTTCTTGCTCATGGGTGTACTCGTATCTACAGGTGCAGTATTGACACTTCCTGGTATCGCCGGTATCGTACTTACAATGGGTATGGCTGTGGATGCTAACGTCATCATCTTCGAGCGTATCAAGGAGGAGTTGCGCGGTGGCAAGGGCTTGATGCTCGCTATCAAGGATGGTTTCTCTAACGCTTACTCAGCGATCATCGACGGTAACCTTACAACCATCATCACTGGTGCGGTACTCTTCTTCTTCGGTACAGGTCCTGTTAAGGGCTTTGCTACAACCCTCGTACTCGGTATCATCACATCACTCTTCTGCTCTATCTTCATCACTCGCGTATTGCTCGAGCGTTGGGCAGAGCGTAAGGGTACATGCTCGTTCTCTTCAAAGATGACAGAGAACTTCTTGCAGAATGTCAAGTTCTCATTCATCTCTAAGCGTAAGTACTCTTATATCGCTTCAGCGATCCTTATCGTAGTTTCAGTTATCTCATTGTGCACATTGGGTCTCAACCAGGGTATCGACTTCACTGGTGGTCGTCAGTATGTTGTTAAGTTCGACCAGACAATCAATGAGGATGGCGTACGTGAGAGCCTCGAGCAGGAGTTCAAGCAGTTTAACGATGCAGCAAACACTTCATTGGAGGTTATGCGCATTGGTAACGTTGCTGACAACACTATCCGTATCAAGACTCAGTTCGAGCCTACTGACGAGATGGTAGCAGCTGCACAGGCAGGTATGTCTGCTGAGGAGGCTACAAAGGTTAACGCTAACTACGTTCTCGAGAATGTACTTTACAATGCTACCAAGGAGTTCTTCAAGGATGAGATCTCATTCGAGCAGTTCCGAAGCACTCAGTTCGATGTTCGTGGTATCGAGAGCAGCCAGCAGGTAGGTGGTTCTATCTCTACTGAGATGACCAAGAACTCATTTATCGCAGTGCTTATCTCACTCGCAGCTATCGGTATCTACATTGCTATCCGTTTCCGTCGTTGGCAGTGGGCATTGGGTGCTACAGCAGCTTTGGCTCACAACGCATTCATCGTGATTGGTATCTACTCATTGCTCTACGCAGTTATGCCTTTTGCAATGGAGGTTAACCAGGCGTTCATCGCGGCAATCCTTACAATCATCGGTTACTCAATCAACGATACAGTGGTTATCTTCGACCGTATCCGTGAGTACATCGGTCTCTATCCTAAGCGCGACATGAAGACTAACATCGATAACGCTATCTGCGCTACCTTGTCTCGTACTATCAATACATCTGGTACTACATTGGTAACTCTCTTGGCTATCTTCATCTTCGGTGGTGAGACTATCCGTGGTTTCGTCTTCGCGTTGATCGTTGGTGTTATCGTTGGTACATACTCTTCAGTATTTATCGCAACGCCTATTGCTTACGATTGCCAGCGCAAGAAGGCTGCTAAGGCATTGGCTGCTACAGAGGAGTAATCTCTTGAGATAGCGGCAGAGGCACTGCCGCTTCAACAAAGCCCTGAATGGGATGTACATTGCGTACTACCATTCAGGGCTTTTTGTTGTGTTACCACTCCCGTTATTCCACTGTGTTGACGAGTTGCGACATGATGCTAATAGCCGTTAACTTATCATGCCGTTAACTCATCATGGCGCGCATGCTGCAAGTAGGGTAGAGGGGCGGAGTGTGTGTAAAAGAACGATTGGTGGCAGTAATAAGGTGAGTAGACTTTGTCCATCCATCGAGTCATCCATGAAGCCATATATTGAGCCATCTGCGGTGCGCATAATGATATGCTTGAACTCATCGTAGCTATAATAGATAAGGGTTGTTCAACGTTTGCTGAACAACCCTTATTCCTAATTTAAATATCTATGGTGTGCTACACCTTAATGACATTATCAATGCCCATATCCTTGACCTTCTGCAGCAGTTCGTCGTTGTTGTCCGAAACCACCAACAACTTATCACCCGCCAGCAGCTGTGTCAAACCCTTGGGCACAAAGTACTTCTCGTTGCGGTACACCATAACGACGAGGGTATGTCCTGGAAGACGAATATCCTTAAGTGTGTCGCCATTCCGTAGCATCGCCTTGTTGACCTCAATCTCCGAGAACTCGCTTCGTATATGGTCGGGAACGGTGAGCTTAAAGGTGTGCTGAGGCTCGGCGTAGGAGAGCTTAAGCCAGTTTGCCATGCCGCTGACCGTCGTACCCTGCACAAGCAGCGATATGATGGTCACAAGGAAGACCACGTTGAATATATAGCCCGAACCCTCCACGTTGTGTGTAACCGTATAGAGCGCGAATATGATGGGCACGGCGCCGCGCAGACCCACCCACGATGCGTAGAGACGAGCACTCTTGGAGAATTGGCGGAAGGGAGCCATGCATATAAGCGTCGATATGGGGCGTGCTACGATAATCATGAATCCACCGATAGCCAACGCCATGAGGTAAACCTCTGGCTTCACCAGATCGTTGATGTTTACCATCAAGCCGAGAAGCAGGAACAGAATAATCTGCACAAGTAGCGTAAATGAGTCGAAGAAGGTGCTCAGCATATTGCGATATACGATTCGGAAGTTGCCCACAACAAGGCCTGCGATATATACTGCGAGGTAGCCGTTGCCGTATGCAATGGTCGTAAACGAATATGTGAAGAATGCCGATGCAAGAAGTAGTACGGAGTATAGCGAGGCGTTGCTGCGGATGTTGATGCGGTTCATGATCCACACCGTTGCGCGACCAAAGCCATAACCGAGGGCTGCACCCACAACCATCTGAACTACGAATGTGCCTATTGCCGATGCCCAGTTCACACCCTCTGCACCTGTGGCTATGCTTACAAGCATCACGGTGAGAATGTATGCCATCGGGTCGTTACTACCACTCTCCAGCTCCAATAGTGGGCGCAGGTTCTGGCGTAGTCCCTGCTTTTTTGTTCTTAGTATGGAAAAGACTGATGCTGAGTCGGTTGAGGACATCGTAGCGGCGAGAAGCAACGCAATGGGGAAGGGTAGCTCCACGCCCAGATACTGAGCAATGAAGAAGATGAAGCAGCCTACAAACAGGGCCGTTAGGACGACGCCCAATGTCGCCATCACCACGCCAGGAGCTATGATGGGGCGTATGTCCGCATACTTCGTATCCATACCACCCGAGAAGAGGATGATACAGAGGGCTACCATGCCTATGAACTCAGCAAACTCTACCGCTGCGGGAGAATCTACCGATACCCAGTCGTAGTGGCCAAAGAGCATTCCCACGCCAAGAAAGAGCAGCAACGCCGGGGCTCCAAGGCGGTATGCCGCTTTACCCGCAAGTACTGCGATAAAGAGTAGTAATGCCGCTATAAGTAAGAAGTTTTCGTTCAACATAATTAATTCAATATAGTGTCAAAAATATATGCTCACAGGCAATGGTAGCACTATGCTATCAGTTCACAATCCTCTAAGACTGTGTAATAATCACCTTGTCGACCATCAGGTGCTCAAATATGGCGTACTCATAGAGTGCCAATGCCACTATCGAACCATCTTTGGTACGACACTCTGCAACTATCAGTGCAGAGATGTTCGATGTCTCTACGGTCTCAAGGCGATTGTAGTCTTTGTCAGCAATGGCTGCCCTGAGCTCCGCGGCCTTATCGTGCGTGTAGTAGCGCTCGCGATAGCTCATGTAGCTCTTCGAGGACGTGTGGTAGGGCACGGTGTCATGGTTAATCATGCGCACCATTATAACACCCAGTGCATAGAGCAAAAGCGCACCGCCACCTACGATTAACGCCATCTCGAGTGAGCCGCTCATGGTGCTTGGCACGATGATGCTGGCAATCAAAAGTGCTATGCCCGCAATAGCTGTAATAACGGGGCTTGTAATTGAGCGACGTCGTGGTTGCACAACGCCACCGGGCAAGGCATATAGTGCCTCGCAAATCTCTTGTCTAATCATAATTTGTCTATTTAGTCTGTTTATACTCTGTGTATGCCTCTTGTGAGGCGGTAGTGTCGGGTAGTATAAAGCGGGCTAAATAATCAATCTCCGTAGTCGGCATACGTAGTGCTGTCGTGCTATGGAGACAAATAACATCTTATGGTTATACAATCCGTAACGTGTGGCAGTGGTAGTGCTGTCAATAGCCGTCAGTACCCTTTGCTGATGCGATGAGCGCTCGGCATTGCGCGATACGCTATGAATGGTGTGTACCTCTGGCGTTAATGTACGCGGCACAGAGGTGTTGGTGGCTATGGCAGTACTATTGTGGTCACACACCACCAACTCTATTTCATTTCGCTCGGTGGTGGTGTGTTGTATCACGTCATAATTTGTCGCTTGCTCCAACACGGCAGCTCGGCTCTCCGTCGCGAAGAGCGCCGCAAATGCCATAATCAGGAGCGTGGCAAAGTGTATGTGACGAGTTTTTATCATTGAGCCACAAAGGTATAGGTTATCGTACCCACGTTGCTGACTGGAGCGTTGGGGTCGATGTTAAAGAGCGTGCGTGAGTTCAGCGCTGCGTTGCGTGCATGTTCATCCAGCTCGCGGTTTGTCGATGAGCGCACTATGGCACTTGTCACCGTGCCGTTGCGATCCACCCTTACCTCGACAACCACAACACCGGCACCCTTGGCGCGGTATGCAGGTTTGTATAGCGAAGCGCGTGCCGTGCGTGCAACCCTCTTTGAGCCACTCACATAGCTGATGTCGTACGAAACGGTTACGGCACCCTTGAAGTTGCTGTCCTTGCCGTCACCCTTTTTGCCTCCCGAGCCAGAGCCGTCGCCACCCTTACCGATGCCGTTTGCTTTGCGCATGCCGCTCTCGTAGTCGCTGCGGTTAGATGCCATGTCCGAGGCAATCTTATCCATCATCTGTTGTGTCTCGCTGTCGTAAGCCTGACTTGGTGAGCCTCCCTCTTCGGCGGCCTCGTTTGACTGCTGGTTCTTGACATTCTGTATTGAGGCGAGTCTGCGGTCGATATCCTCCTGGAGCTGGTCGCGTCGCTTTTTGAGCTTCTCGATATCCTCCATTGTGGGCTCCTCCTCGACAAACTCAACGATGTACTCTATGGGTCGCAGCTCCACATCCACACGCGCCGTGGCGATGAAGATGCTGCCGAGCATGAAACACACGATGACTGCCAAAAGACCTATGCGATGACCATATAACCACTCACCGAAACTCTCTGAGCGCGTATCTCCGAGGTCTATGTGTGGGTGTTTGCGCACTCTCTGTGGAGGGCGTGCGTTGGTTTTGTTCGTAGGAATATTTTTATGATCTGTCATATCTTGTTCATTTTCCTAGCAAAAGTAGTAATTTTTTTTAAATTTTTTAGTATATTTGTCGCAATAATACAATTTATAGTTTGATACGAACTTAAAAATTATCATATTATGGCAACCAAACAACGTACTCTTGCCGCTGCAATTTCGTTTGAGGGTAAGGGTCTGCACACAGGATTGCAGGTAAAGATGACAGTAAATCCCGCAGAGGAGAATCATGGTATAACATTCCGTCGTGTTGATATTGAGGGCGCTCCCGAAGTGCCAGCATTGTGTGAGTATGTGTCGGATACATCGCGTGGTACGACAATCGAGAAGGGTGAGGCTAAGGTGAGCACCATCGAGCATATCGTGTCAGCACTCTGGACTCTTGGCGTGGATAACGCATCTATCGATATCAATGCTCCCGAGACTCCCATCATGGATGGCTCGGCTTTGGAGTATGCAACGCGCATCAGCGAGGTGGGCACCGTAGAGCAGAATGCAGAGCGTCGCTACTATGAGGTGACCGAGAAGCAGGTATATACTCTTCCAGAGAAGGGTGTGGCTATCGTGTTGTACCCCGATGACGAGTTCTCTGTCTCTGTGCACGTCGATTACAACTCTAAGGTTGTTGGTAATCAGTACGCTACTTACAACCACATTGACGACTATGCGGCCAACATTGCTATGTGTCGCACCTTCGTCTTCTTGCATGAGCTTGAGCCACTTATGAAGATGAACCTCATCAAGGGCGGCGATCTTGACAATGCTATTGTGGTTGTTGAGAATGCTGTTACCGACGAGCAGCTCAACCACCTCAAGAGTATCTTCGGCAAGGAGGATATCCACATCACAGGTGGCTACTTGAACAACCAGCAGCTTCGTGCAACAAACGAGCTCGCACGCCACAAGTTGCTCGACCTTCTCGGTGACTTCGCACTCCTTGGTATGCGTATCAAGGGTCGTGTGTGGGCTACCCGTCCTGGGCACTTCGCAAACACTGAGTTTATGAAGGAGCTTTCACGCTCTATTCGTCGTAGTGGCGAGAAACCATCATTTAAGTATAGCGCTAAGGAGCAGCCACTCTTGGACATCAACCAGATCAAGGCACTCCTTCCTCACCGTCCTCCATTCTTGCTTGTTGACCGTGTGTTCCACATTGAGGATAATGCCATCGGCGGTATCAAGCAGGTGTCGATGAATGAGCCATTCTTCGTGGGTCACTTCCCCGATGAGCCTGTTATGCCTGGTGTGCTTATCATTGAGGCATTGGCACAGTGCTGCGGCATCCTTGTTTTGAACCGTGTCGAGGATCCCGATAGCTACTCTACATACTTCCTCAAGGCCGACGGCGTTAAGTGGAAGCGTAAGGTTGTTCCTGGCGACACCTTGCAGCTTGAGTGTCATATCTCGGATATGCGTCGCGGTATCTGCACAGCAGAGGCAAAGGCATTTGTAGGTGGTCAGCTCGTTTGCGAGGCGGTGCTTACAGCGCAGATCGTTAAGAACAGATAGTAGTAAATTGGATACAAACAAATATTAACTTATTTATGATTAGTAACTTAGCTTACGTACATCCCGATGCTAAGATCGGTAAGAACGTAACTATCGAGCCATTTGCCTATGTCGAGGGCGATGTAGTCATTGGCGACGATTGCTGGATTGGCCCCCACGCAATTATATACAATGGTGCGCGTTTGGGCAAGGGAAACAAGGTGCATCCTGGTGCCTGCATCGCATGCCTTCCACAGGACCTCAAGTTTGCGGGCGAGGAGACAACTGCCGTTATTGGCGATTATAACGATATCCGTGAGTGTGTGACCATTGCTCGTGGTACTGCATCGCGCGGTACAACCATCGTTGGTGATCACAACCTCCTTATGGCATACGTGCACGTGGCGCACGATGATGTTGTGGGCAGCCACTGCGTTATCGCTAACCGCGTATCTCTCGCAGGAGAGGTTGAGATTGGTGATTGGGTTGTTATCGGTGGTCATGCCGCTATTCACCAGTGGGTACACATCGGTGATCACTGTATGATCCAGGGAGGTGCTCTTGTAACCCAGGACATCCCTCCTTATATCATCGCTACAAATGGTGAGACCCACTACGCAGGTATCAATAAGGTTGGTTTGTCGCGTCGTGGTTTTACTGAGGAGCAGATTTCGTCAATCCACAACACATGCCGCATACTCTTCCAGAGCGAACTCAACTATCAGACTGGTTGCGACAAGGCCGAGGCTGAGGTTGCCGAGACGCCCGAGCGCAACAAGCTTATTGAGTTTATTCGTGGCTCGAAGCGTGGTGTTATCAAGCAGTATATGTCGCGTCGATAGTTTTTTTTGATAGAATCTGTTAGCGTCAGCTATACAAAAAGCTACCACAAGGTTGTAAATTTACTTCCTTGTGGTGGCTTTTTTTTGCAAATGTCATCATGCAACGTTGTGTGTGTTGCTACATTTTGAAAGACGCAAAATATGTGCAATCACCCTATACCTATATATAATATATAAGGGGGAGTGTGGCTGGATTTTTGGTTTATGGTGTAAGTATTGGTAAATCAGCGTATTGTACCTATATACTTATTTTGAGTGTAAAAAAATATTAAAAAAAAGGCATAAAAAGTTTG
>JAEIGA010004733.1_pt1 | contig 20986 bp, 17 predicted proteins | sample 9270691 | NCBI WGS metagenome assembly JAEIGA01 (sample SAMN17057246, study PRJNA624740) | gut metagenome | biome: biome; isolation source: fecal sample | host: Bos grunniens | place: China: Xizang | collected 2019 | reverse complement strand
CAAAGATATTACAAACGAGCGAAAGTTGTGCAAGTGAATGGGAGAAAATTTATTTTCTCACACAATGAACGAAGCTAAACTTCGCTGAAAGCAAAAATATGAAGTTTACTTCGATATTTTTCATAGCGAGTGCAGAAGATGTTCGAGCTTTAGCTCAAAGATATTACAATATTATCAATTTCAAAGTAAAAAAACAGATACAATACCGCATATTCTAACAAAAAACTATCGATAATATCGTCAAAAATCACTATCTTCGCAAAATAGAAAAACCCGGTTTATCATTATAAAGAACTAAAGCCTTATCAAACCTTTAAAATACATATTCATATTCATTACAACGATAATTGCAACACTTTACTTGTTGTCTATATCGTTAAGGTTTGATGTTGTCCAACATCGCATTGCATCAATCATCACAAAAGAGGTTGGAGCTATTCTTGAAACCCCAATGAACATTGGTAGCTTAAGAGTCATACACTTAGACGAGATTGTTCTGAAAGATATTTCATTATGCGACCAATCAGGAGATACAATTGTATATGCCCAAAAGGCTACAGCACACATTTCTCCGCAAAAACTCCTCGATAACCGCATACAGATAAATACATTGGCAATTGCAAACCCGGATATAAGAATTTCACGTAACACTCCGCAATCGCCACTGAACATACAATTCATCATAGACAAACTAAAAAAGGATAGCAGTAAGAATAATACGAAATTCGCCTTACGCATAAATCAAGTGCTCGTTTATGACGGAAAATTCCGTTATGACATTCAGAATGCGCCAAAAAAAGAACACACTTTTGACCCTTCACACATTGATATAGACAGCATAGAATGCAACATATCAATGAAAAAGGTTTTCAGCGATGAGCTCGATTTATTAATACGCTCCATCAAAGGATACGAACGAAGCGGACTAAATTTAAACAAGCTCAAAACATCTGTAAAAGCGAGCAACGAAAACATACAGCTATACGACACAAAAATACTATTCCCGAACAGTTCTCTATTTTCCGATTCTGTCTCTATTGCTTTTTCCAAAAGCAACCCAAAAGCATTGGAATTCATAGGCAACCTTCATAGTGAAAAATTCACACTCACAGACTTTGCACCATTAACGCCAGAAATTCCAAAAGAGATTCCACCTTTGTCTTTCAACATCAGCAGTCGTTCGGACAGCACTTTGTCACGGAACACCATCACAGCCGAAAGCCTTGACAAGAACATCGCATTAAAAACCATAATAGCAATAGAAAAACCATACGACAAGGAGAGAATTACCAAAATTTACCTACGCCATTTAAATCTCACTAAAGATGGCATATCATCATTACAGCCATTTGTAAAGCATAACACCATTGACATTGCCAATAAAACAGGTAATTGCTATTTGAACGGTGAAGCGGAACTCACAGCCAAAGGAATAGACGGAAATCTCCGGGCTGAAACAGACAATGGTAACATTACAACCTACATAAAGTACAATTATAACGGAAACTATGATATTACAGCCGAAGGAGATGGAATAAGCATAAGCAACATTGCTGGAATAAAAGAGCCTTTAAGTTGCTCTTTACAGACAAAGGCATATGGATGCCTGAACAAAGAGAAAAAAAGCATCCGGATTAGCGGAGCTATAACAGACCTCGAAAGCAGCAGATATGCATTTTCCCCTATCGAGTTCTCCGGAGAGTATAAAAACACGACAAATTCTCTTACTGCAAATCTAAAGAGTGAGGACCCTGGCTTAACAGCCTTAATGCACCTGAACTACATTTATGACAATCAGCATCGCGTTGCTTTGTCATTGAATGTTGATTCCTTAGCACCAAGCAAAATAGGATTACACGAAAAATTAGAAGAAATTTTCTCTTTTAAGTTCGACGGAGAGTTTACATACAAGAATAAGCAGGAAAGCATGCTGAACGCAAAATTACAGAATTTCACATTCAGCAATGCCAACGAAAGAAGAACAATACGCAATCTTCACTTCTGCGACAACCGCACAGAAGAACAAAGGCTTACCATGATAAATTCAGATATCATCGATTTCAGCATTATAGGAAAATATGATTACGAATCCATAATCAACAGTCTATACAAATTGGCATCGACACATACACCGTCGTTAATAGCCAATACCAACACAACGAGCAACAACAATTGTAACTACATATTCAAGGGCGATATAAAAAACAGCCACTTTGTAAGCAGTTTGCTAAAGTTGCCGATAACTATCAACACGCCATCATCCATTAATGGCGTATGCAACGATGAGAGAAATATTTTCACCATAAATACCACACTGAACGATGTCGTAATAAACAAAAGCAAATACAACACAATAGGATTCAACGCAGAATCAACACCCAAAGATCTTAGCATCAGGTCTAAAATTATAAAACCATCAAAAAAATCAAAAAATGCCAACGATGATTTAAACATCAACATCGACTGCAGATTATTCAACGACACCATACAGAACACCGTCACTTGGGGTAACAAGAAAAGCAAAAGAGCTATTAAAGGAAAACTTGGCATGGAAGTAATGCTCAACAGAGACGATAACGAGTTGCTTTCCATGAAAGCCGTCATTAACCCGGACAGTATAATACAAAACGACAGTATATGGTACATATCCGGCAGTACCGTATCGGGTAATTTAGACAGGATAAACATAAATGGACTATACCTCTACAACGACCATCAGCATCTGCGCATTGACGGATTTATAGGAAAAAGCAAAGAGGACGTCTTGAATATCAGTGCCAGCAACCTTGAAGTTTCTACAATACTTGACCTTGTGAAATTCCGCATCCTGAAATTTAATGGAAACGCAACCGGTTCTGCCACAGCGTCAAGTTTATTATCAGCGCCGGAGATTAACGGTTTTTTCAATGTTGACAGTTTCAAGATTGACAATGGATATTTAGGTAATACCGACTTAAATATAGGATGGCGTAACGATGACAAATCAATATTCCTCAATGCCGATATACACAACGATACCGGAGAAACAACAAAAGTCAACGGTTTCCTTTCCGAAGCAAATGACACCATACATCTCGACATAGATGCCAACAAGCTCAATGCAGTATTCATCAACAAGATGGTAAAATCATTCATGTCCGATATTAATGGTACGGGAAGCGGAAAAGTAAGTCTGTTAGGCAAATGGAGAGAAGTGAACCTGGTTGGAGCCGTTGCACTAAATTGCAGCGCCCGCGTCAATCCGACCAATGTAAGATACACCTTTCATGGCGATTCATTATATTTCACAAGAAACAGATTTCATTTTGACGAAGTTCACGCAACAGACAAATATGGTAATAGTGGATGGCTAAGTGGCGAAGTCACGCATACAAACTTAGGCAATTGGGCTTGCGATCTTAATGCACGAGTCAACAATATGCTTGTATATGACACACATAATTTTGATGACGCACCATTCTATGGCACAATCTTTGCAACCGGCAATGCCAATTTAATAGCCAACAGCAAAGGCCTTTTCTTAAAAGCAGAAGTACGCAATGAAGCAAACTCGCGCCTTATTTACAACTCAAGTGAATCAGGCAGTGCCAGAGACAACAGTTTTGTAACATTCATAGACAGCAATAAAAAACATACAGACGAAAAACTGCAGGAGCAAAGCAATACATCATACAAGAATATCGAAAGCAATATGAATCTCGATTTTCTTATCGACGTAAACGAAGGCTTGCAGGTAAAGGTCTATACCAACCTCAAAAGTGATGACTATATTGACCTTTATGGAAAAGGCGCAATCAATGCAGTATATGACGAAAAAGAAGGCTTTTCATTAAAAGGAAATCTCGACCTTGATCGTGGTACTTATAAAATAACAGTACAGGATATTTTCACAAAGGAATTCAGTTTCATCAAAGGAAGTTCGCTGCTTTTCAACGGAGCACCATACGACGCTACACTAAACCTTAAGGCAAAATACCTTGTACCATCAGCGTCATTAAGCGCACTGACAGCCGAGACAACCAACAGAAAGAGCGTTAAAGTAAACTGCCTTATGGATATAACAGGTACGCTTGCTTCGCCGATATTGAAATTCGACCTTGAGCTACCCGAAGGCAGCGAAGAGGAAAAAGAGATGCTTGCAAGTGCAACAAGCACTCAAGAACAAAAGAACATGCAATTCATATACCTGCTTGGTATCGGCCGATTCTACACATACGACAACAACAATTCAACAACAGATAACGCACAAAGTTCAACAGCTGTTGAATCCTTAATTTCAAACACCCTGTCGGGACAGTTGAACAACATGCTTGGACAAATTATAGACAATGGCAATTGGAATATCTCCGGCAATTTTTCAACAAGCGAAAGAGGATGGAACAGTATGGAAGTAGAAGGCATGCTCGAAGGCCGACTGCTTAATGACCGACTGCTGATAAACGGAAATTTAGGTTATCGAGAAAACCCCGTAGCAAATAGAAACGTCATAGGCGACTTTGAACTACAATGGTTGCTCAACCGCACAGGAACCATCAGCCTTAGAGCATATAGCAAAACCAACGACCGCTACTTCTCAAAGACCAACCTGACGACCCAAGGTGCCGGCATAATACTGCGTCATGATTTCAACAGCTGGAAGTGGTGGAAAAAAGATGACGAGGAAAAGAAGGAAAAAAGAGTAAAGAAAAAAGTAAAAAGTAAATAAAAGGCATTGTTTGAGCAACTGTAGTATAGTGTTCGCCAAATGAAAAAACAAACTGTCACGCTTTTCAAAGAGTGACGAGCGAAACGGAAGGATATTGAAAACCGCGTTACGCACCATCCAGCGTAGGTGCGGATGAGACGCAAACGCCGAATTTGGGCAGATACACCCACACTCATTTGTAAGAAATCGTTTTCAGTTTCTTTCTTTACAAACCTTTACTACAATCCAGACAGCCACCGCTATATAGGCAATTCCACCGATAATGCCTGTTGGCAGAGGACCGACAAAACGATTAACAAGTTCAAGAGAGGGAGTCTCAAGATAAGCGGGATAATTGTAGAAGAGCATTCCCAATGCTGCAGTGCCATTCATTGCTCCATGAGCCAAAGCTGCAGGCAGGCAACTTTTGGTGCTCAAGGTAAGATAAGAGAGCAATATGCCTGCAACAATACAGAATATACACATTGCAACTATACCAAGCCAAGGATAACCGTAATAGTTGATGCCGTAATTGTGTCCTGACACAATTATTGGTGCATGCCATATACCCCATATAAAACCTGTAAGCACAGCCGCCGGCAAGAAACTCATACGTTGCGCCACCTTTGGCAACAGATAGCCACGCCAGCCCCACTCTTCACCAAGAGCCGGAACAAAGTTCAGGAACGGCGACAGAATAATAAGCACTGTCGCAACAAGCATCATGCCGATTTTGGTAATATCAGCTCCACGGAACTCTGCAAGTGAGAAATCAGAAGGAAAGCAGATGTAATAAGCAATTGTTCCAATGAATGTCAATACAAGAGGAGCAAAGCATGCTGCAAGATAGTATTTTACATTCCCTTTCAGATTTGGACGCAACATTGAATTTTTGAACCCCTCACGGGTAACAAGGCGCGTAAACAGAGCCCCCATCGCCGGGAAAAACATCATTGCTGCAGTAAGCAACGTGTTTACGGCTGTTTCTTCATGAGTCAAAGTACCGACATCATTTCCAAGCACTCGTGGCCAAATTAAAAAAATTGTCCACGCATAAGTGAGTGCGAATGTAAAAACCAAGAATATAATAATTCTGCGTAAATCGGCCTTCTTTGCAGGTTCCATAACATCAGATTCTGTTATGTTTATCGGGAATGATAACTTTTGGAGTAAATGAATGAGCCTCTTCGGGAGTCATTATGGCATAAGCCATTATAATCACCACATCACCGGGTTGGAATTTATGAGCTGCCGCTCCATTCAAACAAATAACACCCGAGTCACGTTCGCCTTTTATAATATAGGTAACAATACGTTCACCGTTGCTGTTGTTAACAACATGCACCATTTCACCTTCAATCATCCCCGAAGCCTCCATCAATGCCTCATCAATAGTGATACTGCCCATGTATTGAAGATTGGCCTCAGTCACTGTAGCACAGTGAATCTTTGATTTCAAAACCTGCAACAACATATATCTTATTTTTTTATTTCTTATATACAATATTATCTATCAGTCGGATTTTACCACAGAACAAAGCAATACATCCGACAACATATTCGCTATCACCCCACTCAGCAATCTCCTGCAAAGTATTTCCATCAACTATCTGATAGTACTCCAATTCAAGACCATCGGCGTCCCTGATAGCTGTTTCAACGAACTCTTTTGTCTCCTTCAACGAGTTTGCCTTTGCATGTTCAAGACTCTTAAACAATGTACGGGATATTGTCAAAGCACGCTCTCGTTCCTCTTTTGACAACAGGGTATTACGACTGCTCATTGCCAGACCATCAGACTCACGTACAATAGGACAACCAACGATTTCTACGCCCAAAGCCAACTGTCGTACCATCTCACGTATTATTGCCAACTGCTGGAAATCCTTCTCTCCAAAATATGCCCTATCCGGTTCTACCGCATAAAACAACTTGCTTACAATCTGAGCCACTCCGTTGAAATGTCCGGGACGGCAAGCCCCCTCCATGACTGTATCAAGGGGAGCAAAAGAGAATGAACGTGTATCCTCTTCGGGATACATCTCATCGACAGAAGGTGCAAAAACGATATCGGCTCCAACCTCATCAAGAAGTTTACAGTCCGCGTCCAAAGTTCTGGGATAATTCTGTAAATCATTCTTGTCATTAAATTGAGTAGGATTGACAAATACACTGACTACCGTAATATCATTCTCCGCAACAGAGCGCCTTACCAAAGAAGCATGTCCTTCGTGCAATGCACCCATCGTAGGAACAAGAGCTATAGAGTGTCCCTCTTTACGACAAATATCAAGAAGAGCAGCAAGCTCAACTTTTGTAGAAACAACCTTCATTTTAAAATTATTTTATATCCCCAATCGGTTGCTTGTATTATATTACACAAGATTCTCCTATAAACAAACAGCCTTTATTGATTTTCGGGATGCAAAGTAACAAACAAATAAGCACAAAACGAAACAAATAAATTAAAAATATCAAACAACAGGATAAATAACGGGATTTGACAGATGATTGGATTTTCCATATAATTATCAGTCAATATATTTCATTTTGTCATAAATAGGCTTAAATAATCGGCAGAATTTGTCCATTTGCCATTTTTTTCGTAAATTTGCAACGCATGGACTACATTCATGCATTATGAAGAGATGAAAGTAGAAAAGATTTTATTTATTACACAGGAAATTACACCGTTTGTTCCGGTATCATCAATGGGAACAGCCGGTCAAGAACTGCTCCAGACTATTCAAGACAAGGTAAAGGAGATTAGAACATTTACTCCGCTATGGGGCAATATCAACACAAGACGCAACAACTTGCATGAAGTCATACGACTTTCAGGAATGAACCTTATCATTGACGATACCGATCACCCTCTTATAATAAAGGTGGCATCTTTACAATCGGCAAGAATGCAGGTGTATTTTATTGAAAACGAAGATTATTTCCATAACCGCCTGATGATAACAGATGAGAACGGCAAAGAGTATGAAGACAACGACGAACGTACCATATTCTTTAATCTCGGAGTAATAGAAGCGGTAAAGAAACAGCGTTGGTGTCCCGAAATAATCCATTGCTGCGGTTGGATGTCGTCATTGGTTCCATTATACATTAGAAGCGCATACAAAGACGAGCCATCGTTCCGCGATTCAAAAATTGTCATATCACTTTTCAACGACAGTTTCAACGAGCCGTTTGACGAAGGTTTTATTAGAAAGCTATTATGCAAGGACATGAACAATGAGGTTCTTGGTGGAATGTCAGCACCTGTCAATGCCATAGAACTTGCCAAATTGGCAATCAGGAATTGCGACGGCGTGATAATAAACGACAACGATGTTTCACCCGAATTGATTGAATATGCCAAAGCACAAGGCAAGGCAATACTTCCGCAAGAGGCAATCAAGGAGTCCGAGAACAACTGTTACGAATTTTACAACTCACTATTTGAGTGATATTTCAAATAAAGCAACGTCACTTTGTGAGGTTGCTTTATTGGTAAAAAAGAGAAAGATTAACATCTATTATAAAATCTTTTATAAAAATCACATGAAAAAATTATCTTTTTTTTCATCGATAGTAGCCATGTTATTCATATTTGCCGGATGTGATGACAACACCGGTTATATTGGCAGCACCATTATTCCCACCAAGGATCTTATAGAGACAAGTACAAATACGTATTACGCCTCAAGCAATACCATAATGGTCAACGACGCCATATTGGCCAATACAAACGATGTATATTTAGGGCAATATACAGATCAAGAAACAGGCACTATTTTCAATTCAAGCTTTATTACACAGTTTGCTTGTTCCGAAGATTTTATATTCCCGGAGAAAGTCATTGGAGATTGTGCAAAGTCAACAACCTTGCGCCTTTACTTCGATGAATATTTCGGCGATTCTCTTAACGCAATGAAATGTGAAATATATGAACTCGACAACACACTCGTCGAAGGACAACCATATTACACAAATCTGAATCCTGAAGATTTCTACGACAAAGACAAAGAGCCTTTGGCTACAAAGACATTCAATATCATCGACTTCTCCAAGCACGATACAATTCTCAACGGGGACTATGCAAGACATATTGAGATAACGCTACCTAACGAATTGGGCAACAGATTTATCAATAAGTTCTACGAGACAAATAGTAACGGTGATAGCATAGGCAGAACATATTTCGCAAATTCAGAAGCATTCATCAACAATATATTCAAAGGTATATATGTAAAATGCTCGCATGGTGACGGCACTGTCATCAAGATATATCGTGCACGCCTTGATATAGGTTTTGAGCGATACATAAAGAGTTCTACAGGCAAGCTTGATTCTATACAAGCCCTCTCAGCACCTTTCTATTCAACAAAGGAGGTGCTTCAAGCCAACAAATTCGACAATAAAGGATTGGAAGAACTTGTCAAGAACACAAAGCATACATACATAAAGACCCCTGCCGGATTATTCACAGAGGTAACTCTCCCCGTAGAAGAAGCTGTAAAAGAAGGAGTTACAAACAATTCTGCAAAAATTATTTTCACAAGATACAACGAAGACTCCGGTAATTTCAACACACCTCCGTCAACCTTGCTTATGGTAAGAAAAAGTGAGATAAACCGTTTCTTCCTAAAGAACGAACTGTTCGATGGAAATTCGTCATACTTGACTTCATTCAACAGCAGCAACAATCAATATCAGTTCAGCAATATAGCAAACTTATTGAAAATATGTTATGATGAATATTCTACAGGAATAGAAAAAGACCCTGATTGGGAAGCCAAGAATCCCGATTGGAACAAAGTGGTGCTAATCCCTGTAAAAACAACTGAAGACTCTAACGGATATGTAGTAAAGATAACACACGACACTGATATAAGAAACATACGCCTGCGCGGAGGAGAAGATGGTGAACAAATCCCGATAGAAGTTATTTCAAGTAAATTCAACGACTGATATAAGTAAAAAAATGATAGCTCGTCGAGCTATCATTTTTTACTGTATACAGAATTCCGTTACTTCACAATAGACATTCCCTGCATAGAGAAACCTCTCAACAAATCAGCAATAGGCATACGTTTCTTGCCGGCAAGTTGCACGTCAACCAATGACACATATCCGCCTTTAACCGCCACTTTAGCATACGATTTATTGTCGGTTAAGAATGCGCCTGCCTCATAATTATGCTGCGAAAACTCTTTGGCAACCTCATACACTTTAACAGCTACAACCTTGCCGTCGTTATCGACAAGTTCAATCCATGCAGCCGGATATGGCGACATTCCGCGTACAAAATCATAAACGGCAACAACATCTTTGCTCCAATCGATTCTGCATGTATCGCGGAATATTTTGGGAGCAGGACGCAACTCTTGTTCTGTCGCGAACATCGTATCTTGAGCGACAGACTTCACTTCACCTCTTACAATAGCATCAACTGTGCGGAGGACCGTTTCGCCCCCTTGTAACATCAGTTTGTCGTGCAATGTTCCTGCATTGTCTTTTTCATCAATAGCAATGACATCACGATATATGACGTCACCGGTATCAATCTCGTGCTTTAGGAAAAAAGTTGTAACACCGGTCTCTTTATCACCATTGATTATAGCCCAATTTATTGGAGCCGCACCACGATACTGTGGCAACAACGATGCGTGCAGATTGAATGTTCCAAGACGTGGCATATTCCAAACACTTTCGGGCAACATGCGGAAAGCAACGACAATCTGCAAATCAGCACCTAATTTACGTAGTTCATTCTGAAAAGCCTCATCTTTAAGCGATTCGGGCTGCAACACCGGCAGCCCTTGTTCCACCGCATACTGCTTTACAGGGCTCATCAACAATTGATTACCGCGTTTATTAATCATCTTGTCAGGCATTGTAACAACACCTACAATCTCATAGCCACACTGCGCACAAACCTTTTGCTTTTCCACAAGACGACGCAACGGCTCTACAGCAAAATCGGGAGTACCCAAATATACTATTCTCAGATTTTCCATTATCAATCAGATGTAAATTCCAACAATGTTTTTCTATATGCGGTGAATATTGCCGATTTTGAAATAAAACCTATATACTCACCTGAAATATCCTCGACAGGCAAATTCCATGCCCTTGTCTCCTCAAACTTACGCATAACACTCTCCATAGGCTCTTCAATACTCAGCCTTTCTGGAACTTCACGCATCAGTACCGCAACATTGTAACGATGATAGAGTTCCTGACGGAACATTATATGACGTATGTCATCAAGATAAAGAATACCTACAAGACGGTTTCCCGCATCGACGACAGGGAATATATTACGTCTTGTTTTTGCAACAACCGAAGTCAATGCACCAAGATCCATATCAGGACTTATCTTCATAAAGTCACGTTCTATAACATCGGCAACCTTCAGAATTGTAAGTACCGCCTGATCCTTGTGGTGTGTTATAAGTTCACCACGTTGTGCAAGACGTATGGCATATATATTGTTACTGTCAAAAATGCGGACTGTAAGATAAGAACATACAGAGACAATCATCAACGGCAAAAACAGCGAATATCCGCCTGTAAGTTCAGCAATAAGGAAAACACCCGTAAGCGGAGCATGGAAGACACCCGACATAAGTGCCGCCATTCCGAAGAGGGCAAAATTCTTATCCGAGACTGGAACACCCCACTCTGTCATATTACACAATGTCGCAAACAGATAGCCGGCAATACAACCCAAGAATAGGCTGGGTGCAAATATACCTCCACAACCGCCGGCACAGTTTGTCACTGTTGAAGCAAATGCCTTGAACAGCACAATAAAAAACATATACACCAGCAGGTATTTTGCATGACCGTAAAAGAGTGAGTTGTCAAGAATTATATTCTGGGAATCGCCGTTTATGAGTTGATTGATGGTCTCATATCCCTCACCATATAACGGTGGAAAAAGAAAGATAAGGACACTCAATATAGTACCACCGATAGCCAATTTATAATATGGATTGCTTATCTTCTTGAATTGCTTCTCAATGGCTGTTGTAACATGAGTAAAGTATAATGACACCAAGCCACATACAATTCCAAGCAATATCACATATGGTACACGCGCCAAGTCAAAGGCATCCTGCATATGGAACTCAAAGGTAGCCTCCGTACCCATAAGGATATAAGACAATGTGGCTGCAGTTACACTCGAAATGAGCAAGGGCAACAACGAAGACATAGTAAGGTCAATCATCAGCACCTCGATAGTAAAGACAAGGCCGGCAATCGGAGCTTTAAAGATACCCGACACAGCACCGGCAGCACCACAACCTATGAGCAGCATCATCACCTTTTTCTCCATCTTGAAAAGACGTCCAAGATTGGAGCCTATAGCAGAGCCTGTCATAACGATTGGAGACTCAGCTCCCACTGAACCACCGAAACCGATGGTTATACCACTGGCTATAAGTGAAGACCAGGTATTATGCGAACGTATCCGTCCTTTACGACAGGAGATAGCATAAAGAACTTTTGTTACACCATGACTAATATCATCACGTACAACCTTGCGGATAAAAAGCCCTGTGATGAATATACCTATGACCGGATAGACAAGATACAATCCATTGAATGTTTGAGTATCAAAATCACCGGTGAGAAGATGTTGTATGAAATGTATCAGATGCTTAAGGGCAAAAGCAGCCAATGCAGAAAGCACTCCTACAACCAGACTGAGTATCAGAATGAAATGTTTCTGCGAAATATGCTTTTCACGCCAGGCAATGAAACGTTCAAGCATTCCATTTTCTTTTGCCTTATCCATTATTCCCTTATTATGGTAACTGTTCCGTTCTTTGTCAATTTTATTATGCTTGACGACTTAGCCTTTCCAAGTTCCTGTTGCTTATAGTTGACAACATAATCAACAGCATCGATTATTTCAGGACTTATCTCGCTGAAATTATTAGGTGTGGGTTCACCGCTGACATTTGCCGAAGTAGAAACAACGGCCTTCTGGAAACGATAACACAATTCTTTTGAGAAAAGCTCCGATGTGACTCTTATACCCACGCTACCATCTTCGGCAATGAGATTAGAGGCAAGATTCCTTGCTCCATCATATATTATTGTAAGTGGCTTTGTTGTAAGTTCAACCAAGTCCCATGCTACGGCAGGAACCTCACCCACATATCGGGCAAGCCTGTCAGCGCTATCCACAAGCAACAAGAGCGCCTTACTGTCCTGACGTTTCTTTATCTCATACACACGCTTTACAGCGTCTGGGTTGGTTGCATCACACCCTATTCCCCAAACGGTGTCGGTCGGATAGAGTATCACCCCACCCTTACGCATTACTTCGACACACTTTTTAGCTTCATCCGCAATTGTACCCATGACGCTACTCTTTTAGAATTCACTTGTAAAATGGAAACGGATTGACTTGAAGTCATTCTGTGCCATCTGCAGCACATAGTTACTATCAGCCAAGAATACATCGCGTCCTTCGATATCCTTTGCCATATACTGGTATTTACGTTTCTTGAACGCCTCAAGCTCTGCAGGGTCGTCACTTTCAATCCAACATGCTTTATACAAATTCACAGGCTCCCAACGACACTTTGCATTATATTCATTCTCAAGACGGTACTGTATAACCTCAAACTGCAACTGACCGACAGTTCCTATTAGTTTACGACCGTTATGCTGATTCACGAACAACTGTGCGACACCCTCACCCATAAGTTGGTCGATACCTTTTGCCAGCTGTTTTGTTTTCATTGGGTCAGCATTTTCAATATATTTGAACATCTCGGGCGAAAAACTCGGTAACCCTTTGAAATGGAGCATTTCACCTTCGGTCAAAGTATCACCGATTTTAAAGTTTCCTGTATCGGGCAAACCAATTATGTCACCGGGATACGCCTCCTCGATTGTACTCTTGCGCTGTGCCATAAACTGTGTAGGCGAAGAGAAACGGAAATCCTTACCCAAACGGATATGGCGATAAGGTGTATTACGCACAAACTTACCTGAACATATTTTGCAGAAAGCAACACAAGAACGGTGGTTAGGGTCAATATTCGCTGTTATCTTGAAAATAAAACCTGTAAATTTGGAATCTTCAGGAGAAACCATTCGTTCCACAGCCTGCACAGGACGAGGCGAGGGCGCTATCTTTACAAAACAATTCAACAACTCCTCAACACCGAAATTATTGAGCGCAGAACCGAAAAATACCGGCGCGACCTTTGCGTCAAGATAATCTTGAACATTGAATTCCGGATATACACCATCGACCAATTCCAAATCGGAACGCAATTTGAATGCCAAATCCTCACCGATATTCTTGTCGAGTTCATCACTGTTGACATCAATTTCGACCTTTTCTGTTACACGTTGCTTATTGGGAGTAAAGAGGTCGAGCTTCTGCTCATATATGTTATATACGCCTTTGAATCTTGCACCTTGGTCAATGGGCCAGCTCAACGGACGCACAGCTATCTGTAATTCGCTTTCGAGTTCATCAAGCAACTCGAACGGATCGCGTCCCTCACGGTCCATCTTGTTCACATATACAATAACAGGAGTATTACGCATGCGGCAAACAGACATCAGTTTACGTGTCTGTGTCTCCACACCCTTTGCACTATCAACAACAATGATAACACTGTCAACAGCAGTCAATGTGCGGAATGTATCCTCGGCAAAATCCTGGTGACCGGGAGTATCAAGAATATTGATTTTATATCCCTCATAATCAAACTCCATTACAGAAGTTGTTACAGAGATACCACGTTGCTTTTCTATCTCCATCCAATCGGATGTAGCAGTCTTTTTTATCTTATTCGATTTTACAGCTCCGGCTACCTGAATCTGTCCACCAAAAAGCAATAATTTTTCGGTAAGTGTTGTCTTACCGGCATCAGGGTGCGATATAATAGCAAAGGTTCTTCTACGTGCAATTTCCTCTTGTATATTACTCATTTTAAGTTTTTTTATTGGTTTTATAATCCATTACTCTTCACTCTCGAGATCCAAACGTCCCTCCTCATCTTCTTTGAAATAAAGCGAAAGCATAGAGATAAACTTGCTAATTTCTGCAGTGGCTTTTAATGTCTCCTCATTCATTTCGCGCTTTTGTAATTTCATCAGCCACATCATATATAGCGCATCGAAGCAGTTTTCCAATTCCCCCTTGTCACGTCCGTCACTTTTGGTACGGAACTCGACTATAAACGGCAATGCCTTGTAATAGGCTGCAGAATAGAACGGCACTTTGGGCGACTTTAGAAGACGAAGATGCAAATCTGTAAGGTTTATTATTACATTCTTATTTATCTGAAGATGCCCTTTCTCCTTAACATCCTCCTGACGCATCATCTCTACAAGGTTTTCATACCACTGATACAACTCATCTGAATTAGCATCATCAAGACCATACGGTTCAACAAGCGTTGCGCGTATCCGTTCCATAGATAATTCATTGGCACGCAACAGATCCTCTACCTGCCACATATACAGCAGATACTCCGCTATATTTTTCTTTCGAAGTTCTCTTGAAATAAACAAATCAATAAAAGTTTAGAAAATTACTTAATGTAGTGACCAAACACCGGTATATATCAACACCATGCCAATCAGAGAGCCGAACATTACAGCAGCACCTATTATACGATTGATAACTCTTATTCCACGCACATCAAAGCGAGCCCTCAGTTTACTTACCACATAGGTAATAAAGAACCACCACAACATAGCGCCACCAAAAATAGACACATAACCTACACATTGCATGAAGAATGTCTGCTCTGGCAACATGAAGTTAAACGGAGTGAACAGACCAAGGAACAGCAATATTATCGTTGGGTTCGACAGAGTTATAAAGAAACCGGTTATTCCATTCTGTAACAGACTGCTCTTATTACGACTCACATTACGTGTATTTTTCATAGGATTGGTACGGAATGTATGTAAACCGAACAGGAACATTATTATAGCACCTATTATCTGTATCCAGAACAGAGTCGTCTGATTGCTTATTATTTCATATAAGAATGACAAGCCATAACCTGTCAGCAAAGCATATAATATATCACTGAGAGCCGCGCCTGTACCTGTTACAAATCCATAAGCACGTCCCTTATTCAATGTACGCTGAACACACAGGACTCCGACCGGCCCCATAGGAGCTGATGCCACAATGCCTATAATCATACCCTTTATGACAATTTCAAGGATGGATATCTGCGATACAAGTTGTTGAAACAAATCGTTTATTTCGTCCATAATGCAAAGTTGTCATTTTTTTATGAAAAACCACCTATCGTACAGAAGTTTTTTTTTAACAATTCCAATCAAAAAAAAGTAAAACAATAAATGCTACACCACTACACTTGTTACAATTGTTGCAAACCTGTAGGAGTATTTCTCTTTGTTAAAACAGAAATAACAACATCCGAGCCACCGGACACCACAAGACATATTCCAACAATTAACGTTGCAGTAGATATTGCATCAAAAGGATTAAACAGCAAAACGATCGACATAACAAGCAACAATACAGGCGTAGCAAGTAATCCCAATCCCTGTTTTAGCGATCTACACATAGAAATTGCAGCATAAGCCTGCAGCAGCGAGAAGCACAAAAGCATAACAGCCAACAATATCACAAAAAACTCCAGAAAAGCAACCGGGAAAAGCATCAACAGAATTCCCAAAATAACAGATCCGATATTTATTACATTCATCATAAGCATTGGGAACATAGGAGTTCCATTGCGTTTCATATACAAATTAACCAAAGAAATGAAAGCCGGCAAGAAAAAAACGACTCCCAACAAACGCACCAGCAAAGGCATCACACTCTCGTTAAGCACTATAAGAAGAATTCCTACAAGAGCCACAAGCGACCCACGAATTATGTTATTAATCATACTCTTAAGAAATTAGTATAAGAAACAAACATCAAAAAGACTATTTATATATTAGACAAAAGTTATAAATATACCTAATTAAACATTATTCACAGAATTATTCTTCCCCAACAGGCAAAGTTGCTTTGATTTTCACAATCCTATGCTTATCCTTTTGCACCACCTCGAACAAAACGCCATTGCACTCTATCTGTTCATGCAACACAGGGAATTCGCCCTTCAACTCAAGCAACAATCCGGCAAGAGTATCAGCTTCTCCCGATACCGACTCAAAGTCATCACTGTCAAGTGAGGTTATCTTATAAAAATCTGACAGCATTGTTCTTCCATCAAATAGAAAAACCTTATCATCTATCTGCTCATAAGAAGTATCGGCTTCGTCGAACTCATCATTTATCTCTCCGACAATCTCTTCTATGATATCCTCAAGCGTTATCAATCCCGACACACCGCCAAATTCATCAACAACAATAGCCATATGCACCTTCACTGTCTGAAAATCACATAACAGGTCATCGATTTTCTTTGTTTCCGGAACAAAATATGGTTGACGTACAAGTGATTGCCAACGGAATGTTTCCCCTCTGTCCAGATGAGGAATAAGGTCCTTTATATACAAGACCCCACGAATGTCGTCCTGTGTTTTGCCATATACAGGAATACGCGAATAGGCATTTTCCGCAGCACATTTAAGAACCTCGGAATAAGGTGCACGTATATCGAGCATTACCATATCAAGACGTGAAGTCATGATATTCTTTACAGTTTCATCACCAAAACGTATAATACCCTCGAGCATCTTCTTCTGCTCCCCGATTTCCTTATTGTCAGTCATTTCAAGTGCCTGTTCAAGTTCATCCACCGAAAGGAGATGATTTTTCTTTGATACAAGACGCTGGGTGAAAGTTGTTGAGCGTACAAGCAACTTTGCAAACGGAGACAATAGCCACGAAAGCACATAGAATCCATTTGAAGAAAAACGGGCAAACTTCATCGGATTGCTCTTTGAATATATTTTAGGCATCACCTCTCCAAACAGCAACAACAGGAATGTCAAGACCACAGTCAACAACAGGAACTCAAGCCATTCTGCATCTAACCCGAAATCAAAGATGCTCAAGAAGAAGAAATTCAACAGCATTACGATTCCCACATTCACAAAGTCGTTTACAATAAGAATTGTAGCCAACAACCTATCCGGTTCGCCAATCAACTTCAATATACGTTTATCACGCGATGAATTGCTGTCATTAAGTTCATCAATATCTTCACGCGACAATGAGAAAAAAGCAATTTCGGAGCCGGAAGCGAAAGCCGAGAACAAAAGTAGCAGCATTGCCAAAACAAAGGCCACAACCGCACTCACCGACGGTGGATTAACGCTAACCGTCGGCAATGAGAATAAAAATGTCTGCACTAAAGCAGGAATATCTATATCCAAATCAGATTTATTTTAAGTTATTAAAACGGAGCACCGGAAGGTGTATTGTCTGCCACTGGTGCACCGGCAGTTCTCGAAGAGAGCATCTCCATTGATTCTGCAAGAATCTCGGTACGATAACGGCGAATACCATTCTGGTCTTCATAAGTATTGGTTCTTATTTTGCCTTCGATATAAATGCGATCGCCTTTGTGTACATATTTTTCTGCCACTTCGGCCAATCCTCCCCAAAGGACAATGTTATGCCATTCAGTACGTTCCGGAACAGGAGTACCGTTCTGAAGAGTATATCCACGCTCTGTTGTAGCCAATACGATATTTGTCACAACAACATTTCTGTCAAGATGACGTACATCGGGTTCTTTACCGACATTACCTATCAAGATAACTTTATTTACAGACATATAATTTACTATTAAGGTTATTTTTTGCAAAAATACACAAAACGGCGGAAATATCGACAGTATTCCAAAGAATTATACGAGTCAGACACATTATTATCCCGACAATCGATCAACTAAGCCCGATAACAACTGAATTTCAAAACATTTAAGCAACGACAAAAGCCCTTTTATCACAAGCAAAAACATTTTTAGCAAGATTTTCCCAAAAAAAAGTTTATAAATTTCGGAGATAGCAAAAAAAGCTATATATTTGTAGTCCGAAAAAATGATTTTACACAAAAACAACATAAAATCACAGAGAAAGATGACAAAAGCAGAGATTGTAAACGAGATTGCGAAGAAGACTGGAATTGAAAAATCTGTAGTATTGACAACTGTAGAGTCCTTTATGGACGTTGTAAAAACATCATTGGCTAATCAAGAGCCCGTATATTTGCGTGGATTCGGTAGCTTCATCATAAAGCATAGAGCAGAGAAGACCGCACGTGACATACACAAAGAGAAGTCAATAACAATTCCCGCACACAATATTCCGGCATTCAAACCGGCTAAGACATTTGTAAGCGAAGTAAAAAAATAATAGTGATAATTAATAAATTTTTTAACCATGCCTAGCGGAAAAAAGAAAAAAAGACATAAAATGTCTACGCATAAGCGTAAAAAAAGATTGAGAAAGAACAGACATAAGAGCAAGTAAGCTCGTCTGTAAAAACACAAAAAACAAACTTGCAAGGAGAGTTAAAAAGACTTCAAGTTTGTTTTTTGTTTTAAGGTAAAAGGGTTCGCCTTGAAAAGAGCCCTGCTAAATCAAAAATAATAAAGAACTGTGACAAGCGAACTGATTGTAGATGTTAACTCGCAGGAAATCTCCATTGCCATAACCGAAGAGAAGCAATTGGTGGAGTTCCAAAGAGAGAAACAGACAGACACTTTTTCAGTGGGCAATATCTATCACGGCCGCGTAAAAAAAATCATGCCGGGATTGAATGCCTGCTTTGTTGACGTTGGTTCCGAAAAAGAAGCATTTCTTCACTATTCCGATTTAGGACCCCAATTTTACTCTCTTCAAAAATATTTAAAACAGGTCACAAGCGACCGCAAAAAGAATTTCCCCATAGCAAAGGCATCAATAATGCCCGAAAAGAAAAAAGAGGGAAATATTACCGAAGCACTACAGACCGGACAAGAGATTCTTGTACAGATTACCAAAGAGCCTATAAACACTAAAGGGCCAAGATTAACATGCGAACTATCATTTGCCGGACGATTTTTAATACTTATTCCTTTTGAAGACAAAGTATCTGTATCTTCAAAAATAAAGTCACCAGAAGAACGCACACGTCTCAAGCAGCTGATGCAAAGCATCAAGCCAAAAAACTTTGGTATCATTGTACGCACAGTAGCAGAAGGCAAAAAAGTCGCCGAACTTGACAGCGAGCTACACACACTTGTCAGCTATTGGGAAGAATTGGTAAACAAAGTACAAAAGAGCACCAAGCCACCAACCATTGTCCACGAAGAAAGCGATAGGACGCTGGCACTCTTAAGAGACCTCTTCAATCCATCGTATGAAAGCATCCATGTAAACGACATTGAGGTTTATAAGAGAATAAGAAACTATGTTTCTGTGATAGCGCCCGAAAGTGTTGACATTATCAAATTATATCGTGGCGAGTTGCCTATATTTGACCACTTCGGTATTACCAAACAGATTAAATCATCTTTCGGACGAATTGTATCATTCAAAGGCGGTGCATATCTTGTCATAGAGCATACCGAAGCCCTTCATGTTGTTGATGTAAACAGTGGCAACAGAACACGCAACAACGCCAGCAACCAGGAGGAAAATGCACTTGAAGTGAACCTTGGAGCTGCAGATGAATTGGCGAGACAATTGCGTCTTAGAGATATGGGCGGGATTATCGTTGTTGACTTCATTGACATGGACAAGGCTGAACATCGTCAGGCTTTATACGAAAGAATGAGTGCAAACATGGGACGCGACAGAGCAAAGCACAATATTTTGCCATTGAGCAAATTCGGTCTCATGCAAATAACACGCCAAAGAGTACGTCCTGCAACCAACATGCAGGTTGAAGAGAGTTGCCCGGTATGTAACGGCAAAGGCAAAATACAGCCATCGGTACTATTTACCGAAACATTGGAGAGTAAAATTGAAACAATGGTAAAAACCATTGGCTTGAAGAGATTCAAGTTGCACGTACACCCTTATGTCGCATCCTACATTAAAAAGGGAATATTCTCGCTCTACAGGAAGTGGCAAATGAGGTACGGAATAGGAATACGAGTCATCCCCGATCAAAGATTGGCATATCTGGAATACCATTTCTACGACAAAGCCGGCAACGAGGTTGACATGAAAGAGGAATCAGAGTTAAAGTAAAAATTAACCATTAAAAAAAGATAGGGATTTCAAAAATCTGAAGTGAACCCCAAAGTTTGGACAAAAAACTTTGGGGTTTATTTTATGCGTAAAAAACACGATTATTCAGCATTGCTAAAATATATGCATATGCTCGAAGATGGT
>JAEIGA010004732.1_pt1 | contig 20988 bp, 21 predicted proteins | sample 9270691 | NCBI WGS metagenome assembly JAEIGA01 (sample SAMN17057246, study PRJNA624740) | gut metagenome | biome: biome; isolation source: fecal sample | host: Bos grunniens | place: China: Xizang | collected 2019 | reverse complement strand
TTCCTCTAAAAGTGCTACAATGTCCATGAGAGTAATCCTCCTTTGTTTTTTGATTTCTGCAAAAACCATTATACCAAAGGATTTTAGATTACTCTCATTTTTTATTTTTCTTATTCAACTGACAAAATCTTTACTCTATTACATGCTCTCACCTGTCAACAATTATTTTGTCCCATCATAAACTAATATTAAATACGCCCAGAGGTGCTATCTTGAAGACATTTCCACCATCACTGTCTGCGGAGGAGGAACAATATTATCTACAGAAATACCTCGAAGGGGATTTGGAAGCGAAACACATTCTCATTGAGCGAAACTTGCGGTTAGTGGCTCATGTTATGAAAAAATACCAACATCTGGAGGAAAGTCAAGAAGATTTAATCTCCATCGGAACAATCGGATTAATCAAAGCAATTATCACCTTTAATCCTGACAAAAATAATAGGTTGGGAACCTATGCGGCAAGATGCATAGAGAATGAAATTCTGATGATGTTACGAACACGTAAGAAAATTTCCAAGGAAGTGTCCTTGTATGAACCCATTGGGACAGACCGTGAAGGCAATGAAATTCAGCTATATGACATCATGGAAGCCGAGGATACAGATATACATTCAAAAATCGCCCTAAAAGACGATATCTTGCTTCTTTATGATAAACTTGAATCTGTACTATCCCCTCGCGAACGACTGGTCTTAAAAATGCGATATGGGCTTTATAATCAAGAGGAATACACCCAACGAGAGATTGCAGAGCAATTAGGAATCAGCCGTTCTTATGTTTCCAGAATTGAAAAAAGCGCAATAGAAAAGCTGCGAGACTACTTTTAGGAGTATCGCAGCTACATATTTATTATAAAACTTTTATTCTTGTCTTCTTAAGATATCGTATTTATCAACAACAATACCCAAATCCACATAAAGAACCTGCTTTGGATGTGGTGCACTTTCCTGCTCTACACCATCCTCCGTCAAAATACGTTTTACAACAACTTCTACATTGTCGCCGTTTGGTTTCATGACCTCAATCTTCTCACCTACGGAGAATTTATTTCTCTGCTCAATGCGATAGGTTCCGTCTCGTTCTTCTCCAATAATACCTAGGTAAGTGTATTCTTTCACATAGGTATTGTTGTCGTAAATCTGACTATCCTCGTTTGGCTTTCCAAAGAAGAAACCTGTCGTAAATTGCCTATATGTGCAGTTAGAAATCTGGTCCAGATACCATGGCATGTTTTGCTTATAAATTTCCGGATCCTTCTTATAATCATCGATTGCTTTACGGTAGGTTCTTGCAACTGTAGCAACATAGAGAGCCGTTTTCATACGTCCTTCTATCTTAAGGCTATCAACACCCGACTCGATAAGCTCTGGGATATGTTCAATCATACACAAATCCTTGGAATTGAAGATATAGGTTCCTCTTTCATTTTCAAACACGGGCATCACTTCGCCTGGTCTCGTTTCCTCCACAATGGAATATTTCCAACGGCAAGGATGTGTGCAGGCACCTTGATTTGCATCTCTTCCAACCATATAGTTGCTCAGCAGACAACGTCCGGAATAAGAAATACACATTGCCCCATGTACAAAGGTCTCAATCTCCATATCTTCCGGAATGTTTGCACGGATTTCTTTAATTTCCTCCAACGACAATTCTCTGGCAGTTACCACGCGGGTTGCCCCTTGCTTGTACCAGAAATTAAAGGTTCCATAGTTTGTATTGTTTGCCTGTGTGCTGATATGACGCTCAATTTCCGGACACACTTCACCTGCAATCTCAAAAATTGCCGGGTCTGCAATGATGAGTCCATCCGGTTTTATCTCTTTTAACTCTTCAAAATACTCTCTAACACCAGCCAAATCATAGTTGTGGGCTAAAATATTGGCTGTTACATATACTTTCACTTCATGCTCATGAGCAAACCTAATACCCTCTCTCATCTCATCCAATGAGAAATTTTTTGCCTTTGCACGAAGACCAAACGCTTCGCCACCTATATATACAGCATCTGCTCCAAAGATAACGGCTGTCTTTAATACTTCCAGGCTACTTGCCGGAATCAATAATTCAGGATGTCTTGCCATTCCCTTATTCCTCTCTTACTTTTGTACTCAGCGCCACTCCATCACCCAACGGGATAATCGAAGTCTCTAATAATTTATGATGCTTTAATTCGTATAAATATTCTCGCATACGGCTGTGAATGGTGCGATTTCTTCTTTCTACTGCGAATCGAGATTCAATGATATCTCCATCCTGCAGCACATTGTCTGACACCAACACTCCGTCCTTAGAAAGCAGACGAATCACCTCCGGCATATAATAAATATACTGCCCTTTTGCCGCATCCATAAAGATAAAGTCATATTCTCCATCGAGCCCCTTTAGGACCTCCAAAGCATCGCCCTCTATAAGCGTAATCTTATCCTCTTTTCCTGCCCGTTTGAAATTCTCAAGTGCAATTGGAATCCGCTTTTCATATTTTTCAATTGTTGTTATTTTACAATCCTCCGGCGCATATTCACTCATTAGAATTGCAGAAAAACCAACAGCTGTACCTACTTCCAAAATTCGTTTCGGTTTTTTTATCGCCAAAAGTACTTTCAAAAAGCTCTGCATCTCCTTCCGAATAATCGGAACAAAAGTATCCAGAGCTTCTTTTTCTATAGTCTCTAATATCTCGCTGTTTTCTGTTTCTAATGAATGGATAAACGTACGTATTCGTTCATCTACAATCATATCTTACACATCCATAATAATCGGAAGAATCATCGGTTTTCTCTTTGTCTTCTTCCATATAAAATCATTCAAAGTATCACGAATCACCAGTTTGATTCTGTTCCAGTCTGCATAGCGATTTTGTAAGCATTTGTCCAATGCTTCATACAAAATCTGTCTTGCTTCTTCCATCAAACCTTCGGATTCTCTAACATATACAAATCCTCTGGACACAATATCCGGTCCGGCCAGCAACTGATTGGTTCCCTTCTCCAAAGTAAGAACTACAATCATAATACCATCCTCTGCCAAATGCTGTCTGTCTCGCAAAACGATATTACCAACATCTCCAACTCCAAGACCGTCTACTAGAATTGCTCCGGTTTGTACCTTATCGACAACTTTAGCTTCCTCTGCATCAAGAGCCAGCACATCGCCGGACTGCAGGATAAAAATGTTTTCCTTCGGTACACCAAGAGCCTCTGCAATTCCTGCGTTTGCTTTCAAATGGCGGTATTCGCCATGCACCGGAATAGCATATTTTGGCTTTAATAAAGAATAGATTAACTTCAATTCTTCCTGACATGCATGTCCCGATACGTGCGCGTCTCTCACGATTACATTTGCACCCTTTTGAGAAAGCTCATTTACCACACGGGAAACTGCTTTTTCATTTCCCGGAATTGGTGAAGAACTGAAGATAACTGTATCTCCCGGCTTAATGGAAACTTTTTTGTGGATATCTGCTGCCATTCTGGACAATGCAGCCATAGATTCTCCCTGACTTCCAGTTGTGATAAGAACCGTCCTTTCATCCGGATAATTTTTCAATTCATCAATATCAATCAATGTATTCTTTGGAATATCAAGATATCCCAACTCCATAGCGGTCGTAATGATATTAACCATACTACGACCTTCCACTACAACCTTTTTATCATACTTGCAGGCAGAACGAATTATCTGTTGCACACGGTCCACGTTTGAAGCAAAGGTTGCAATGATAATACGACTGTTGCGATGCTCTGCAAACAGATGGTCAAAAGTAACACCTACGGTACGTTCTGACTGGGTAAATCCTGGTTTTTCTGCATTTGTACTATCTGACATCAATGCAAGGACACCCTTTTTCCCAATCTCTGCAAATCTTTGCAAATCAATTGCATCCCCAAATACAGGAGTATAATCTACCTTAAAGTCACCTGTATGAACAACGATTCCTACCGGCGAGTAGATTGCCAACGCTGCCGCATCCTGAATACTATGGTTTGTTTTAATAAATTCTATGCGAAGTTGTCCCAAATTAATGGACTGTCCATAGGTTACAACTTTTCTTCTTGTGCTGCGCAGCATATCATGCTCACGGAGTTTATTTTCAATAACACCAATGGTAAGTTTTGTTGCATATATTGGTACATTGATATCCTTCAACACATATGCCAAAGCACCGATATGGTCTTCATGACCGTGGGTAATCACAAACCCTTTTACTTTTTCTATATTATCCTTCAAATATGTGACATCCGGAATAACCAAGTCAATACCAAGCATGTCATCCTCCGGGAATGCAAGACCGCAATCCACAACAACGATGGTATCTTCATATTCAAAAGCAGTAATATTCATTCCGATTTGTTCCAATCCTCCGATTGGAATGATTTTTAATTTTGAATCATTTATTTTCTTCACATTACACCTCCATGTCTTACTATTCTAGCTTTCGTAACTTACTACATCTCAATATCTACATCTTCCAACAATTCTTCAAATACTTTTAAGATAGCTGATAGTTCCACGTCATCCTCTACGATTTCATACAGGCTTTCTGTATCCTCCGCCGCACTCGTATCCTTTAAAATCAGACACTCCGCCTCATCTTCTTCTGAATCTGTAACCAAGATATAGTTGCTTCCGTTTACTCTTGTCTGTTCCAATACAAAGAACTCAACAACCTCTTTTGTATCTTCAAATGTAAATTTAATCTTCTCCATATTTTCCCCTTATATTCTTACTCTTGTCCAAACTGAAGCGAATCTAAATAGCCTTGCAAAATAAAAACCGCCGCAATCTTGTCTACATATTTTTTGCGGTTTTCTCTCCTTACCTTGCTCTCAATCAAGGTTCTCTCAGCCTCTACAGTCGTAAGTCTTTCGTCCCACATAATGACAGGAACTCCGATGCGTCTTTCTAGTTTTTCTTTTAGTTCCAACGATTTTTCCGCACGTTCACCGATTGTGTTGTTCATATTCTTTGGAAATCCTAACACAATCTTCTCTACTTCGTACTCTTTTACTAATGCCTCAATTCTAGCAAGCGTCTGTCGAAGCTTGTTTTCCTCTTTTCTCTCAATGGTTTCAATTCCCTGTGCCGTAATTCCTAAGGAATCGCTAATAGCAACTCCCACAGTCTTTGAACCATAGTCTAAACCCATAATCCTCATACAATTATTCCCAATTATGATGATTAATATAAGTCTTTAACATTTCTTCTACTAATTCATCACGTTCCATTTTCATAATAAGGCTTCTTGCACCATTGTGGCTTGTAATATAGGTTGGGTCTCCGGACATAATATATCCAACCATCTGACTAACCGGATTGTATCCTTTTTCACGCAGAGCCTGATATACAATTTCAAGAAGGTCTTTTGCTTGAATCTGTGGACCATTCTCTACCTGAAAAAATTGTGTATTACTGATTCTATTCATCTTGTCACGTCCTTTGCTTATATTCCTCTTTTTATTCTAATATAATTGTTTGTCAAATTCAACGAATAATTTGTGACCGACTGACAATTTCCACATTTGTCACTTGATTTTGCAAGTTTTCTTCCGTTTGTAGTGCAATTTTTACATATTCTTTTGTGTGTCCAACCTGAAATGTTTCTCCATTTATTTGAACACTTTCTTCCATAAGCACTTCGACGTCTTTTCCAACAAAATTTGATTCGTACTTTTCTCTTTTCTTGGCATCAAGCTCTAACAAAATGTTACTTCTTTGCGTCTTGATTTGTTCCGGAACCTGATTTTCCATAACAGCTGCTTTCGTTCCTTGCCTCTTGGAATATTTGAACACATGTGTCTCGTAGAAATCCACTTTATCCACAAACGCTTTGGACTTTTCAAACTCTTCCTCTGTCTCACCCGGAAATCCTACAATAATATCCGTTGTAAGAGCCGGATTATCAAAATACTTGCGAAGAAGCTCACATTTCTCATAATATTCTTCTGAAGTGTATCTGCGGTTCATTCTACGAAGTGTCTCATCACATCCGCTTTGCAGGGACAAATGGAAATGTGGACACATCTTTGTTAAACCGGCTATGGTTTTGGCAAACTCCTCCGTAATAATTCTCGGTTCTAAGGAGCCCAAACGAATACGCTCAATTCCCGCAACGTCGTTCACAGCAAGAATTAGCGATAATAAATCTTCTCCCTCAAGGTCTACGCCATAAGAACTCAAATGGATTCCGGTAAGCACAACCTCTTTGTATCCGTTATTCGCCAAATCTGTTACCTCTCGAATAACATCCTCTTTTGCACGACTTCGCACTCGGCCCCTTGCAAATGGAATAATGCAGTAGGTACAAAACTGATTACAGCCATCTTGTACTTTAATGTAAGCCCTCGTATGTTCCGCGGTCTTACTAAGGTGCATCTCCTCGTATTCTTTGGTGTGATTGATATCTATCACAGCCTTCTGAATATGCTGTTCTAAAATTTCAATCAGGTCTTTTTTCTTATTATTACCAATAATTACATCAATGCATTCATCCACCTCACCGGAATTTTCTTTTGCCTGCACATAGCATCCGGTTGCAACCACCAGTGCATTTGGATTCATCTTCTTCGCACGGTGAAGCATCTGACGAGATTTGCGGTCAGCCATATTGGTGACGGTACATGTATTGATAATATAAATATCAGCGCCTTCTTTAAAAGGTACAATCTCGTATCCGTTCTTTTCAAGCATTTCCTGCATTGCTTCTGTTTCGTATGCATTTACTTTACACCCTAAGTTGTGTAATGCGACTTTCTTCATGTTTTTATCCTTTCTTTCATTTAGCATAAATTTGTTCCTTGACTTTTATTTCCAATCAGCATAAGATATCTGTAGATAACAAATAATCAAGGAGGTTATTTATGAAAGCAGTAGACATTTCTTTAAATTCAATTGATAAAGTGAAAACATTTGTAAACCTAATCAATAGATTCGATTATGATTTCGATTTAGTATCCGGAAGATACGTAATCGATGCTAAATCGATTATGGGTATTTTCAGTTTAGATTTATCTAAACCAATCACCCTCCACATTCACGCAGATGATGCGAATGCGGAAAGTATTGTAACTGAACTTGCTCCTTACTTAGTATAAAAGAAAAAACCCCACCGCGCAATGGTGGGGTTTTATTATTTCGCCAAAGCGGTTCTCAAAAAACTCCGGCGAAGGTTTTTGAGAACTTCCTTACTTGACAATTATCGTCTCAACACTACTAATCGCTTCTGCCATCAGTTCGTCAATTTTTTCTGCAAGATTTTCCTCGGAACGTCTGATAATTCCAATATTCGGCTTTGTTACAGGATGTTTTGCAACAAAGATGGTACAACAATCTTCAAATGGCAAAATCGACGTTTCAAAGGTATTGATTTTTTCTGAAATCTCAATGATCTCCTGTTTGTCAAATCCAATCAAAGGACGGTACACAGGAAGTGTACACACATCGTTTGTTGCCGCCAAGCTCTGCATAGTCTGACTTGCCACTTGTCCAATGCTTTCTCCCGTAATCAAACCTAAGCATCCGCTCTCCTTTGCAAAGTGCTCTGCGATTTTCATCATATAACGTCTCATGATAATGGTTAGTTCTTCATGTGGACATTTCTCATATATATATAATTGAATATCTGTAAAGTTTACCACATTCAGTTTGATTGGTCCTGAATACTTGGATACCAATCTTGCCAAGTCAACGACCTTTTGTTTGGCACGTTCACTTGTATACGGTGGTGCATGGAAATATGTCGCCTCTAATTGTACCCCACGTTTTGCAATCATATATCCTGCTACCGGACTGTCAATTCCACCGGATAAAAGAAGCATAGCCTTACCATTGGTTCCCACCGGCATTCCGCCCGGTCCAGGAATAATTTCCGAATAGATGTAAATCAAATCTCGCACTTCAATATTCAACATAATTGCCGGCTTATGCACATCTACACGAATCTCAGGGAAGGCCTCTAAAATTGCTTCTCCCAAATCACAATTAATTTCCATCGAGGTCTTCGGATAGCTTTTCTTTCCTCTTCTGGCCTCTACCTTAAATGTGGTATTCTTATCCGGATACATTTTATCCATATAATCAACAACCACTTGTTTCAAATCATCAAATCCGGTGTCTTCTGCATAGATAACCGGACAGATTCCAACAATACCAAACACTCTCTTAAGTGCATCTACTGTCTCGTCATAATCATAATATCCATCGCACTCTACGAAAATTCTCGCCTGTGACTTGTGCACATGGAAGGTTCCTTCTACATCTTTTAAAGCAAATCGAATTTGATTCATAAGGGCATCCTCGAACATATAACGATTCTTCCCTTTTAATCCGATTTCACCATATTTTATCAAAAAAGCCTGAAACATCATTGGTAAAAATTCCTCCTAATGTCTTGTGTATTTTCTCAGCATCGGTACACAATTATATAACGTTTTCAGTGTATAGTCAATTTCTTCTTTCGTGGTAAATTCAGAAAAACTAAAGCGAATTGTTGCATCCAGATACTGCTGCCCTGCACCAATTCCTCTTAAAACACCACTGATTGCCGGATGATTGGATGCACATGCGGAACCGCTGGAAACATAGATTCCCTTATCCTCCAATGTGTGAAGTAGCACCTCACTTCGAATCCCTGCAAAACCAACACTTACAATGTGCGGTGCACTTGATTCATCAATACGTCCATGAATCGCAATGTGTGGGATTTGATTGATTCCTTCGATGAAATAGTTTTTCAAATCTCGCATTTTTTCAATCTTGGCATCAAAATCTTTATAAATTTCTTTTGCAGCAAGGCCAAGTCCTGCGATTCCCGGCACGTTTTCTGTACCTGAGCGCACATTTTTCTGCTGTTCTCCGCCGAAAACAATTGGTTTAATCTTTACTTTTTCATTGACATATAATACACCGGTTCCCTTTGGCCCATGAATCTTATGTCCACTAATAGACATCAAATCCACACCAATACGTTTTGGGAAAATGCGATATTTACCAAAGCCCTGTACGGCGTCCACGTGGAATAAAATGTTTCTGTTATAGTCCTTTACAATCTGTACAGCCTCTTCGATTGGTTGAACAGACCCCACCTCGTTGTTCACATACATAATGGATACTAAAATAGTGTCTCGGCACAAGGCCTCTTTTAATGCCTGCAATTTAATCCGTCCATCTCTGTCTACCGGAAGATAGGTTACTCGGAACCCTTCCTCCTGTTCCAGATAGCGCATGGTATTTAAAATAGCCGGATGCTCAATGGAAGAAGTAATTAAATGATTACCGGCACGTCTATTCGCCCTCGCGCAGCCAATCAATGCAAGATTGTCACTTTCCGTACCACCGGAAGTAAACACCAATTCTTTTTCCTGAACCTTCAAAAGTTTTGCCAAGGCTTCTTTGGACTCGCGCACATATTTCTCAGCATCTACGCCCTTTTTATGCATAGACGACGGATTTCCATAATCATCGCACATAATCTTACCGACTAAATCACGAACACATTCGTAGCATTTTGTTGTCGCCGAATTATCCAAATATACTTCCATACTACTCTCCTATTTTTCTTCTTACTTATAATTTATGAGATTCGCATTCTAAATGATACATCAAAATCGACAGTGTGGTAAGTCCTGCTGTCTCTGTTCGCAAAATACGCTTTCCGAGAGTAATGGCTTTTGCACCTTGTGAAATGGCATATTCCACCTCTTCTGTCTCAAAACCGCCCTCCGGCCCAATGAAGATTCCAACAGACTGTCCCGGCTGAATGGCTTCGATGATCTGCCTTGTTTCCTCCATGCCTTCTGCAAGCTCATAGGGAATTAAAACCACATCCAGTTCCTTCGCATACTGCATGGCTTCTTTATAAGACATCACATTCTGCACCTTTGGAATCACATTTCTTCCGGACTGCTTTGCTCCCCCTTCGGAAATGCTATTCCAGCGCTCTACCTTCTTTGCCGCCTTCTTATCATCCAGCTTCACCACGGCTCGCTTTGTGGCAACCGGAATAATCTCGTACACGCCTAATTCAACGGCCTTCTGTACAATCAGTTCCATCTTGTCACTTTTCGGAAGTCCTTGAAACAGATAGATTTTTGACGGCAATTCTGTATCGGAATTCAATTCCTCCTTGATGGAAACTTGAATCTCCTCTGCTGAAAGGTCAGCAATCTCACATAAGTATTTTTTATTATTCCCATCGCTAATATGCAGTTCTTCTCCAATCTTCATACGGAGTACATTTTTTATATGGTTCACGTCAGAACCTTCTATATAAATCATGCCTTCCTTCACCTGTTCCGGTGTTACAAAAAAATGATGCATCGCTTTCTCCTAATTCTTTCTTGCTGTAACGGAAACCCATTCTCCTTGGTAAGTTACTTCAAGCACTTCTAGTCCTGCTTCCTTCACGCAATTTACAACCGTTTCTTCCTTGTCATCGATAATTCCACTGGTTATATAGATTCCACCTGATTTTAACTGATTCACAATCACAGGTGTCAGTGGTACCAAAACGTCTGCCAAAATATTTGCTACTACAATATCGTATTTTTCATAACCGACTTTATCCTGTACCTCTTTGTCACTGATAATATTTCCAATCATGACTTCATACTGGTCTCTTGTGATGCCGTTTACTTCCATATTTTCATAGGTGGCATCAATCGCACAAGGGTCCAAATCTGTTCCCACCGAATACTTTGCACCAAACTTCAGGGCAAGCATTCCAAGAATACCGCTACCGCATCCCACATCTAGGATGGTCGCATCCTCTTTTACAAACTTGCGAATCTGACGAATGCAAAGCTGTGTTGTCTCATGCATCCCGGTTCCAAATGCGGTGCCCGGGTCAATGTGGATAATCATCTTATCCTCATCCTCCGGCTTCACTTCTTCCCATGACGGAATAATCAAAATATCATCCACGTAGAACTGATGAAAATATTGCTTCCAGTTGTTTACCCAGTCTACGTCCTCTGTCTGAGATTCCTCAATGGTGCAAGCCCCAACATTTGCATAAGAGCGCATATCCTCCAGCTCTTGTCTTACATTGGCAAGAATGGCTTCTTTATCCTCCTCTTCTTCCAAATAAAAGCTGATATAAGCAACTCCATCATCCGCCGCAATCTCCGGCAGAATATCCACAAACATCTGCTCCTTGTCTGACTGCGTCAGAGGAATCTTATCTTCTATCTCAATCCCTTGAATCCCAAGATCCATCAGCATACTGCTGACCAAATCTTCACTTTCCGTTGTTGTTGTAAGTCTGAATTTATTCCATTTCATCGTTCTTTCGTCCCCATTATTTTCTCGTACAATTCTCACATGTTCTCACATTCAATTCCGGATGCATGGCGCTTACCTTCGCCCCTGCCGGAACAGACTCTGTCACAAAGGTATTACCTGCAACAGTTGCACCTTCTCCTACAACCGTGTTACCACCCAAAATGGTTGCATTTGCATAAATGATTACATTATCTTCAATGGTCGGATGACGTTTCACTCCGGATAATGCCTGCCCCTTTCTCGTAGAAAGTGCACCGATTGTAACACCCTGATAAATCTTCACACCATTTCCAATAATGGCTGTCTCACCGATTACAACACCGGTACCGTGGTCGATAAAGAAATATTCACCAATTGTAGCACCTGGGTTGATATCAATTCCCGTTTTTCCATGTGCGTACTCGCTCATAATACGTGGTAATAAAGGCACCTCTAATTCATACAAAACATGGGCATAGCGATACACAAATATAGAATACAATCCCGGATAAGCCAGGATTACCTCGCTTGTACTGCTTGCTGCCGGATCACCTGCAAGCTGCGCTTCTACATCCTTTACTAAGAGGTCCTGAACTCTCGGAATCTCCGCCATGAAACGCGCAGTAAGCTCCTCCGCTTTTTGCTTATCTGACAAAATGACCTTCATCTGCGATTTCATTTTTTCATATAAAGAAAGTAATACGCCCTCTGAAAATGCTTCCTTTGACAAATACTTCTCTGTTCCGAAATGCCCCGGAAATGTAAGTTTACGCAAATCATCAATCATGCTGTATACAACCTCCACATCCGGAAGTCGTGTTTTCATAGCAGAGCTTGCCACCTCTTGTTTTTCATAATTTGACGTTAATTGCTTCGCTACATCTAAAATAGTATCTTTTGTTTTGTCTTTCATAATCCATGCCTCCAATTATTTACGCTAATCTGCAAACAGTTCTGTGGACAAATATCTGTCCCCCGAATCCGGAAGAATGACTACAATCTTCTTTCCTGCATTCTCAGGTCTCTTTGCAATCACACTTGCAGCCTTTAATGCTGCACCGGAAGATATTCCAACCAAAATCCCTTCGCAGATTCCAAATCTCTTTGCTTCCTTATATGCGTCTTCATCCGTAATTGTTACAACTTCATCATAAATAGTTGTATCTAAGGTGTCCGGAATAAATCCTGCACCAATTCCCTGTATCTTATGTGCGCCTGCTTTTCCCTCACTGAGAACCGGACTGCCGGACGGCTCCACCGCAATCACCTGCACATTTTCATTCTTTTCTTTTAAATACTTTGCAGTACCACTTAAGGTTCCCCCGGTTCCTACTGCAGAGATGAAAATATCAACCTCTCCTTCTGTCTGCTCCCAGATTTCAGGTCCTGTTGTCTTCTCATGGGCTTTTGGGTTTGCTGCATTGACAAACTGTCCCAAAATCACAGCATCTGGAATGGTCTTTTGCAGTTCCTCCGCCTTCTCGATGGCACCCTTCATTCCCTTGCTTCCTTCCGTCAACACGAGCTGTGCGCCATAACCTTTTAGTAGATTTCTACGTTCTACACTCATGGTTTCTGGCAAGGTCAAGATCGCCTTATAACCTTTTATAGTTGCTACAGAAGCAAGCCCGATTCCCGTGTTACCGCTGGTTGGTTCAATAATCGTTGCTCCTGGTTTTAAAATCCCTTTTTCCTCCGCATCCAGTATCATCATAAGTGCTGCACGGTCCTTCACGGAACCCGTTGGATTTAAATATTCCAGCTTTGCTAAAATCGTAGCATCTGTTATTTCTGCATTCGCAGCATATCGGCTGGCATTTAAAATCGGTGTATTCCCAATCAAATCCAGCGAACTGTCAATAATATGTTTCATTTTTATTCTCCCACCATCATCTTAATTATTTCTTCGTTGGTGCGTTTCATACCTTTTTTCCCAAGACGTCCAATATTTCCAATGGTCTGCTCTGCACAATCTGCCACCAGACCGTCTCCCTCTTCGAAATCCTGTCCGTTCTTATGCATATAGTATCCCAAAATACCAGCATCTACAGCAGACGCAATCTTGGCTGCACAAGATGATTTTGCGCCATCACATACGATTCCACCAGTATTAGCCAATGTATTTACCACAATGTGTGCAATTCCATTGCAATCGGTTCCGAGCAAATATCCGATACCGGCTCCTGCCCCGGCCCCAGCGCTTACTGCACCGCAAAATGCGGACAAGCGTCCAATGCTGGTCTTTTGATGAATCGTTACAAGGTTAGAAAGGACAAGTGCTCTATATAAGTTTTCTTCACTCACATTCAATTCTTTCGCATACTCAATAACCGGTAATGAGGTTGTCATTCCTTGGTTACCACTGCCGGAATTGATAATGACCGGAAGCTCGCACCCATTCATTCTGGCATCAGATCCCGCTGCCGCCATGGCTTTCGCACGAACAGAAATGCTGTCCCCATATGCATCAAGTAAAACCCTGCCAATATTAGAACCGTAATTGCCACGTAAACCTTCTTCAGCAATTGCCGTATTATATCGAATCTGACGTCCAATCATTTTTCGTACGTCCTCAACATCAACTGTGTTTGCAAAGTCCCAGATATCTTCCAGATTCAGAAGTGAACGGTCTGTGAGACCTGACTCTTCCTCTCCTTCAATTTCAATTTGATGTAAGACCTCACCGTCTTTTTCAATCAATACAATGTTGGTATGATAATTCGCAATTCTTACCTTCGCATAGGATTTTTCCTTATACATCGTTACGATGATATCAAAGGTAATTCCATTATTCACATGCTCCACGAAGATGTCTGTATTATACATAAATTTCTGTATCTCTACAATCTCATCCTCCGTAACGGCAGAAATTACCTCTAATTCCTTCTCCGCTTTTCCAGCTACAACACCGGCTGCAACTGCTGCCGGAATCCCCTTAAGTTGATTCGTATTTGGCACAATTACACTCTTAATGTTTTTTATAATGCTGCCGCTTGCCTCCACAACTACACGTTCCGGAATACAGCCTAACACTTCTCTGGCTTTTGCCGCACCATATGCCAGGGCAATAGGCTCTGTACATCCCATTGCCGGAACTAGTTCCTCTTTCAAAATCTGGACGTAGGCTTTATATTTTGCGTCTTCCCTTCTCATGTGTGCTTTCTCTCTTTCTATTAATACAGAATAATGCGCAACAATTCATCTGTCTGATAAATTGCATTCTTTTCAAAAATCTTTTCGAGCCGCATCAAATTCACATCAGAATGTTCTATTTCTCTGGATACTCTATGAGCAATATCAACAAACAATTCAAACGTCATTTTTTCATTATTTTCGGACCATTTAGCTACTGCCAATTCCTGAATTAAAAATGTTACAACAACGGCAATTTTCATTTTACCGATGATGTTATCATCATATACGGAGCCACAAAAATATGTGAATACAAAGTAGACCATCAACTGCTCCAGCCAAATCGACCATTCCTCATTATGTGCACTTCGTAATCCATACATTTTATGGAATGTGCTTCGATTTCTTTCAAATCCGGATTGTCCTTCTCCAAACAATTGTTTCTCTGCTCTTTTCACATATTCCGGCCAGTCGTCTTTTAAAACTTCCAGTTGCCCGAAAATGCGGAACATCTTTCGCGCCGTTTGGCAGTACTCAATTTCCCCAATCTTATATTCGTCTGCCCTTTTCTGAAATGACGCAATCGCATCCATATTTCCAAACTGTTCCAACATCTCGTCCACCTTGAACAATTCATCTGAATCCAATGCATCCTGCATCTTTTGTGTCAGTTCCAAGCAAAGTCCCATGCGTACCATAATATCAATATCACGCTTCTGTAATAGCGTTATCATCTTTTCTCTGGCATCCATTAGCTTTGTAAAAAGAAGAAAATCGAAATCCTCGTACTCTTCATCTTCTACCTCGTCTTCAAAGCGAAGAAACTGAATCGGTTCCTTACATCCCAAGATAATCTTGGCCGCTTCAATACAAGACAAGGACAACGAACCCTCTCTTAATCCTTCATATTCTTCCATATGTCTTGGGTAGTCCCTGCAGGTTTGGCAAAGCATATGCTCCCCCGCTTCCATATGCAAGTCACAAAGATTATCTTCATTTAAAAATGCACAACGTTTTTCATACTGACAAAATGATCCATTTTCCCAGTCAATCGAATTGCGAAGACGATTCCCAAATGCGCCTTCCATTTTTTTGTACTTTTCCAAAGATTCTTCATCAATCATGATTGCCCAACCTGCACAGCAGGTATCTTCACACTCAGCTGCCACGCATCGGAATCTGTCGAAATAATGTGGTATGATATACTCCATAATTTCTCCTTAAACATTTGTACTTCTTCTTTATGTCCCTACTCTATAGAATACGATACTTAAGTCCCAGTTGCAAGAAAAAAAGGACATCTTTACGATATCCTTTTCCAAACTATTAACATTCAATTCCCACAAGCATTCCGCCTTGCTCCGCATAGAAGCTACACAGACCCTTCGTCACACCAATTACTACATCCGCATTTGCAAATTCACTTGTTATCATCTCTTTTAACTGCTTTGCAGCTTCCAAATTAAAACAATGATGAATGATTACTTTTCCACCTTTATATCCTAATTCCTTCATCTGCTTCCACACAGCAAGAATGCCTTTCTTTTCCCCACGAGATTTTGCCTTCTGCTCTAAGGTTCCAACCTCACTTGCAATACCAACCACATGAATACCAAGCACGCCTGCAATCTTTGCCACTGCCGGACTCACACGTCCGTTATTCGCAAGGTTAGTTAAGGATTTTAACATAAATACCAAATATGTAGACTTTTGGTATTCTGCAATGGCTTCACATATTTCTTCATAGTCTTTCCCAGCTGCGAGAAGTTCCCGGATCTTATCCGCAATTAATCTCATTTCCGGACCGGTTGACAAAGAGTCAATAACACACACCTTCTTATCCGGATTCTCCGACTCATACATCTCTTTTGCTACCATTGCAGAATTATAACTACCTGATAAATTACTCGTAATAGTGATGCAAAATACTCTGTCAGCATCCTCAAATGCATCCAGCCAGTCCCCAACTCCCGGACATGCACTTCCGGATTTTCCACGATAAGCCGCTAAGTCATCTGTCATTCCCTTGATATCCAAGCTTTCATCATCTACATATTCTTTGTTATCAGTTCTGATCTTCAGCGGAACTGAAACTACACTTTTGTCCTCCAGTGTAATTAAATCAGCGCTGGAATCAGCTACTATTCTTATTTCCATATATTTTCTCCCACTTAATCATATTTAAAACCATTTCATCGGTTTTTCAAAAACCGATGGCTATAATTATAGTAACACTTCCACTTACACGCGTCAAGGGGTTGACTAAAAAAAGGAAAAAAAGTAAAATATAGGACATGAAAGAATCAATGAAACAACAAATGGCTGAGGCCATAAAAGCATTTCATATGCCTAGATATGATGAGCTTCCAAATGAAGGTCTCTATCTGGAGCAGACAACTCAATACATTAACCATGTGTTAGCACCCCTTGGCTGCATGACCATTACTTCTTCCATGATAAGCAATTATGTAAAGAAAGGAATTATTGCACCGCCAATAAAGAAGCTCTATTATGCAGAGCAAATCGCTTATCTGTTCTACATCGCTATCGCCAAAAATGTGCTGTCACTGGAGCATATCGTAGCCCTGCGTGAAATGCAGGAAAAATCCTATCCAAAGGAAATTGCTTACGATTACCTTTGCGAGGAATTGGAAAATGTTCTGTTCCACGTCTTTGGTCTAAAAGACAAAATTGATGATATCGGTCGAACAAAAAGTGATGAAAAAATGCTATTTCGCGAAGTAATTATCGCTGCTTCTAACAGTATACACCTGACATCTTGTTTTAATGCACTTCAAGAAGATAAATAATACCCACGAAAAATCGTGGGTATTACATTATGCTTGAATCGCATTTCCTGTATATAACTGATAATACTTTCCTTGTTCTTCAATCAATTGGTCGTGAGTTCCACGCTCAATGATTCTTCCCTGTTCTAATACCATAATACAGTCCGAATTACGAACAGTCGATAAACGGTGGGCAATGACAAAGGTTGTTCTTCCTGCCATCAATTTATCCATACCGTCTTGAACAATACGCTCGGTTCTGGTATCAATGGAGCTGGTCGCCTCATCCAGAATTAATACCGGTGGGTCAGCAATTGCAGCACGTGCAATCGCAAGCAATTGTCTCTGACCTTGGCTAAGGTTAGCTCCATCTCCAACTAACATGGTATCATATCCGTTTGGAAGACGCTTGATAAATCCGTGCGCATTTGCTAATTTTGCAGCTGCAACAATCTCCTCATCCGTTGCATCTAATTTTCCAAAACGAATGTTGTCTTTTACCGTTCCGGTAAATAAATGTGTATCCTGTAATACGATTCCTAATGAACGACGTAAATCCGCCTTCTTAATCTTGTTGATATTAATTCCGTCATAACGGATTTTTCCATCTTGAATATCATAAAAACGATTAATCAGATTAGTAATGGTCGTTTTCCCGGCACCTGTAGAGCCAACGAATGCTATCTTCTGTCCTGGTGTTGCATAAAGCTTGATATCATGTAGTACCATCTTTTCATCTGTGTATCCGAAGTCTACACCATCAAAAACAATATCTCCGGTTACCTCTACATAATCCACACTATCATCTGCCTGATGTGTATGCTTCCATGCCCAGCGTCCGGTTCTCTCTTCACATTCTACAAGCTTGTCGTCCACCTCTTTGGCATTTACCAATACCACATAGCCATCGTCTACTTCCACTTCTTCATCCAGAAGTTTAAATACACGTTCTGCACCCGCAAGTGCCATAACGATGGAGTTAAATTGTTGACTGACCTGATTAATCGGCATGCTAAAGCTCTTATTGAAGGTTAGGAAACTTGCCAACTTACCAAGTGTAAATCCCCACACATTTCCAAGGGCTAATGCCCCACCAACAATGGCGCACAGAACATAACTTACATTTCCAAGCTGCGCATTAATCGGTCCCAATACATTTGTAAAAGCATGCGCTTTATCTGCACTCTCAAACAATTCATCGTTGAGTTCCTTGAAACGCTTTTTGTTCTCATCCTCACGACAGAATACCTGAACCACCTTCTGGCCGTTCATCATTTCCTCAATAAAGCCATTTACCTTACCAAGGTTCTTCTGCTGCTTCACGAAATATTTCCCACTATTTCCTGCCGCATATCCGGTTGCAAGAAGCATAACCCCAACCATAACTAAGGTTACTAAGGTTAATGGGATGCTTAAAATCACCATGCTGACAAACACACTGACAATGGTCACTCCGCTGTTTACTAACTGCGGTATACTCTGACTAATCATCTGACGAAGAGTGTCGATATCGTTAGTATAAACTGACATGATATCTCCGTGTGCATTCGTATCAAAATATTTAATCGGAAGCTTTTCCATATGCTCAAAGAGTTCATTTCGCAAATCTCTCAAACACCCTTGGGTAACATATGTCATAATTAAACTTTGTAAAAATGAGGCTGCTACACCGATTAGATAGAATCCTGCTACTCGTAAAATTGCCATAGCTAGCGGACCGAAATCCGGTGTATCAGATAACAATAATGGTGCAATATAATCATCAATCAAGGTCTGGGTAAATAACGTACCCTGCACACTCGCTAATACACTGATAAATATCAATGCTATAACCGAAATATAATGCCACTTATAGGTGCGGAACACGTAGCGCATCAGTCTCATAAATAATTTCCCAGGATTTTTTACCTGTGGTTTCATCCCGCGTGGTTGTCTTCCCATAGGTCCTGCCATATTTACTCACCTGCCCTTTCGTCAAAATCTCCGCCGCCCTGTGTCTGTGTCTCATACACTTCACGGTAAATCTCATTGTTCTCTAAGAGCTCCTCATGTGTACCGAAGCCATTAACTTCACCGTTTTCCATTACGATGATACGGTCTGCATTCTGAATGCTGGATACACGCTGCGCAATGATAAATTTGGTGGTGTTTGGAATCTCCTCTGCAAATGCCTTGCGAATCTTCGCATCCGTGGCAGTGTCCACCGCACTGGTGCTGTCATCGAGAATCAATACCCTTGGTTTCTTAAGCAGAGCTCTGGCAATACAAAGCCTTTGCTTTTGACCTCCGGATACGTTGGTACCACCCTGTTCAATAAAGGTGTCATAACCATCCGGAAATCTCTGGATAAATTCGTCAGCACATGCTTGACGGCAGACCGCCTGACACTCCTCTAATGTCGCATCTTCTTTTCCCCAACGCAGGTTATCCAAAATCGTTCCGGAGAAAAGTACATTATTCTGTAGTACAACAGACACCTGACTACGCAGGCTCTCCAAATCGTATTCCTTTACGTTTACTCCGCCAACCAAAACCTCACCATCGGTCACGTCATAAAGACGACTGATTAAGTTAACAAGACTGGTCTTTGCACTGCCGGTTGCGCCCATTACACCGATGGTTTCACCGGATTTTATCTTCAGATTAATGTTTTTAAGTACCGGTTCCTCCGAATCCTTCTTATATGCAAAATTTACATTCTTAAATTCCACACTTCCATCCGGAACCTCATAAAGCGGGTCTTCCGGATTAGTAATATCACTGGTCTCACGAAGTACCTCAGCAATACGTCTCACACTTGCGGTGCTCATGGTAATCATAATAAATACCATAGAAAGCATCATAAGACTCATCAAAATATTCATACAGTAGGCAAGAAGACTCATCAGTTCGCCTGTTGTAAGCGTATCCGCCACAATCATCTTCGCACCCAGCCAGCTAATAAGCAGAATACAACTGTAAACCGTCAATTGCATAATCGGTCCATTGAAGATAACATTCTTCTCCGCCTTCAGGAATATCTTGTAAATATTCTCACTGGTACGTTTGAACTTCGACGTTTCCTCTCCCTCACGCACATAAGCCTTTACTACGCGAATGGCTGAGACATTCTCCTGTACTGCTGCATTCATCTCATCATATTTCGGGAATGCCTGTTGGAAAAATCCGGTAGCACGTTTCATAATGAAGAACAACGCAACCCCAAGTATAGCAACCGCAATCAGATAAATGCTTGCAATCCTTTTGTTAATGTAAAATGCCATTGCCATCGCTACAATCAAACTGGATGGTGCTCTCGTAAACATACGAAGACACATCTGATATGCCATCTGAATGTGCGTAATGTCTGTTGTCAATCTCGTAATCAGACCTGCGGTACTGAATTTATCAATATTGGCAAAAGAAAATGTCTGAATATGGTTGAAAATTCTTTCTCTCAGGTTCTTTGCAAATCCGGTGGATGCCTTTGCACCAAATCTTCCACCTAAAAGCCCTGCAATAAGCCCAAGCGCCGCCGCAATAAACATCACAATACCCACTTGGTAAATATGTGTCATATTCCCCTTTTCCACACCATCATCAATAATCGATGCCATTAAAAACGGAACGCACATCTCCATCGCCACTTCAAAAATCATGCAGATAGGCGTCGCAATGGATGCTTTTTTATATTCTTTTACTTCACTTAATAGTAATCGTAACATGCTGTTCCTCCTTTGCTAGTATTATCCATTCTTTTATATTAACATATTTAAGAAAATATGTTTATAAAAAAAGCGTAAATTCACAAAGAATTCACGCTTTT
>JAEIGA010004731.1_pt1 | contig 20990 bp, 21 predicted proteins | sample 9270691 | NCBI WGS metagenome assembly JAEIGA01 (sample SAMN17057246, study PRJNA624740) | gut metagenome | biome: biome; isolation source: fecal sample | host: Bos grunniens | place: China: Xizang | collected 2019 | reverse complement strand
TGAAGCTATATTACAGGCATTTCTTGCAACACCATTGCCCGAGGAACTAATTGATGATATACAGACCTTCTGTGAGGTGGTGACAGGTCCTGTGGCTGTGCGTTCATCATCACTACTTGAAGACTCGCACTATCAACCTTATGCAGGTGTATATGCTACATATATGATTCCTGATAGAGCAGATAGCCGATCTATGGCACTACATATTGCAGAAGCAATTAAGGGTGTGTATGCTTCGGTGTACTATAGTGGCTCAAAAGCTTATATGAGTGCAACAAGTAACGTTATTGATCAAGAGAAGATGGCTATTATCTTGCAAGAGGTGGTGGGTGATCATTACGACCGTTACTTCTATCCTCATTGTTCGGGTGTGGCACGTTCTATCAATTTCTATCCCGTAGGTGAGGAAACCGCAGATGAAGGTGTGGTTAACCTTGCCCTTGGATTGGGAAAACATATTGTGGATGGTGGACGCACATTACGAATGTCACCTGCACATCCCGACCATGTGATACAAACGAGTGATACACAACTGGCGTTAAAGGAGACACAGACGTCATTTCTTGCTCTTGATCTTGAAGCTGTCGATAAGCCAGTAGCTATGGACGAATTATTTGACCTTGTTCGTTTGCCGGTAAGACAAGCTGAGGCTCATGGTACGCTTGATTGGATTGCATCGACCTATGTGCGTGACGACGATATGATATACGATACACCACACATGAAAGGGCGTAAGTTGATTACCTTCTCGGGTGTGTTGCGTTATGAGGCCTTTCCCCTGACAAAGATTGTACAATTGATGTTGCAGTATGGTGCCAACGAGATGCGTCGTCCTGTAGAAGTCGAGTTTGCTGTTCGATTTCAGACAGAAGACAGAGGTATGGATAATCAGTCAGAAGAGAGATTCTCTCAGGCCTCAAACTTCAATTCTCAGTTGAAAGGAGTGTTTTATCCTCTCCAGATTCGCCCCATTGTGAGTTCGCGTGAATGTATAGATGAGGATCTCTCGGCTATCCCTCGTGAACAGCGAGTGTTGTATTCCACACGTTCGTTGGGTAATGGAGTGGTGACTGATGTTCACGATGTCATATATCTTAAGGAGGGAGCCTTTGGTATGGCCTCCAATCGTACTATTGCTGGGGAAATTCGTGCTCTCAATCGTGCCTTCGCGGATAGTAATACAGGCTATATTCTTGTAGGTGAAGGTCGTTGGGGAAGCTCTGATGAGGCCTTGGGTGTGCCTGTAGAATGGGCTGATATTTCGGCTGCTCGCCTCATCGCAGAACTTAGTATTGGAAGTCGCCACATTGAACCTTCTCAAGGAACACACTTCTTTCAAAATCTAACCTCTTTTGGAGTGGGATACTTAACCTTAGGAGATGCTGCACGCGATAGTTTTGATCGTGATTGGCTTGACGCTCAACCTGCAATATGGGAGAGTCCCCTTTTGCGTCATGTGAGTTGCACCATGCCTTTGTCTATTAAGATGGATGGTTTGCATGGTATAGGTGTGGTAGAGAAACCTCAATAATCCATTAACAATGTAATAGAACGATACACGATATGAGACGATATGAAAACTTTTCTTTGAAAAATCATCACACATTTGGCATGGATGTGTATGCCGCACTCTTTGTAGAATATGACACGGTAGAAGAACTTCGAGGGCTGATCGCTTCTGAAGATTTTATTCGTTATCGTAATCATTATTTGCATATTGGTGCGGGAAGTAATCTCCTTTTTGGTGGGGACTATGCGGGCATGGTGATGCACTCGGCTATACGAGACCTTACAGTAATCGATGAGGATGCCGAGAGTGTGCTTGTACGTGTGGGCTCAGGTTATGTATGGGATGATTTTGTGGCTTATTGTGTTTCACATGGTTGGGCTGGTGTCGAGAATCTCAGTGCCATACCAGGAGAGGTTGGAGCCAGTGCTGTACAAAATATTGGAGCCTATGGTGTAGAGGTTTGTGATGTTATTGAACAAGTAGAAACACTGGCTCTTGATGGTACTCCTCGTACTTTCCTTTGTCGCGAATGTGAGTATGGTTATCGAGATTCGGTGTTTAAACGTCATTTGCGTGGAGCATATATTGTTACTCATGTGGTATATCGCTTATCCAAATTACCCACTTATAAACTCGACTATGGTGACCTGCGTGTACGTGTAGAGGCATGTGGTGAACCTACTCTTGAGGCAGTACGACAAGCTGTAACTGCAATACGTGATAGTAAGCTCCCGGATCCTAAGGTAATGGGTAATGCTGGAAGTTTCTTTACAAATCCTGTTATTGCTCTTGCTCATTACGAGAAACTGAAGGCTGAATATCCTGATATGCCCTCATACCGTGTAGATGAGGACCGTGTGAAAGTTCCTGCCGGATGGCTCATTGAACATTCTGGATGGAAAGGACGTGCTTTAGGGCGTGCTGCTGTGCATGATAGGCAGGCTTTGGTTCTGGTGAATAGAGGTGGAGCTACTGGAACCGAAGTTATGGAGTTAGCTCGTTGCATTTGCGAAGATATATATGCGAAGTATACCATACGTATTGTTCCCGAAGTAAATTATGTCTGAAATTAAACTAACATTCTTGGGCACGGGCACCTCTACAGGTGTGCCCGAAGTGGGTTGCACTTGTCCTGTGTGTACCTCGAACGACGATAGAGATCACCGTTTACGTGTATCTGCATTGGTGGAGACTGCAGATACGCGGATTCTTATTGATTGCGGTCCTGATTTTCGTGAACAGATGTTGGGTGTACCTTTTGGACCTATCGATGGTGTCTTGCTGACTCATGAACACTATGACCATACTGGTGGTATTGATGATTTGCGTCCCTTTTGTCGTTTTGGGGACATAGACATCTATGCAGATGACCTCACTTGTTGTCATTTGCGAGAGCGTTTGCCCTATTTTTTTCGTGAAGTGCTCTATCCTGGTGTCCCTCGTCTGCACTTTTCTGCAATAACTCCTTTTGTTCCCATTACGATTAAAAATGTTGAGGTACTTCCTTTGCAAGTGATGCATGGAGCTCTGCCAATTTTAGGATATCGTATAGGTCAGTTGGGCTTTATTACGGATATGCTCACTGCACCAGAGTCAACTTACGATGCTTTGCGCGGAATTGATACATTAGTGGTTAATGCTTTGCGCCCTAAACCTCATGGGTCGCATCAGACTATTAATGATGCTATAGCCTTTGCTCAAACGATAGGCGCTCGCGAGACCTATCTTATACACATGAGTCATGATGCAGGCTTACATGCAGAGACTTCTGCAAAACTCCCTCCCCATATTCACTTGGCTTATGATGGGCTGCAGATAAAGGTTAATGGTAAGTTTGAATAGATGAAAAAAACTGAAGAAAGGTGAAAAAATGTTCAAAACACGTTGTTTTACGAAATTCTTTCCTAATTTTACCGCAAAAATAGGATATAATTAACTAAAAAATCTAACAAATATGAAAAATGTAAAGAGAATTTTTACCCTTATTGCTGTGGCTTTGAGCTTATCAGTCAGTTCATTCGCTCAAAATGGATTCGCTGTATATGCTGGAGGAAATTTCCCAGTAGGTGCTTTTGCTAAGGGTGGCAGTCTTAATGATATTGCTATTAACAACGTGGGATCAACCTTAGGAGGTGCTGCTACAGGTTTTAATGCAGGAGTGAAGTATCAGTTTAAGCTCATTGATGACCTAAGTTTGTTTCTTTCTGCTGATCTTTTCTACAATGGAATGAAGGAAGAACTTAAACAGGGCTTGGAAAACGCTACGGATATGATAGGTGTAGATGCAGACCTTCCCAGCTATATAAATGTACCCTTAATGATAGGCGCTAATTATACTCTCCTTAATATTGGATCGGGTAGCTTGTGGGGTGAGGCAGGATTTGGTGTCAATTTGCGTGATATCAGTGATAGTGAAGCGGAAGTGGGTGTCATCGAATCTGAGTCTGATTATCACATAACCACAAGCTACGTATGGCAAGCTGGTGCAGGAGTGACTTTAGGCGATCGAGTGTCAATAGGTGTTCATTATTATGCTTTTGGAAACTCTCCCATCAGCGGTGTCAATAATACGGAACTTGATTACGATAATATTATTGGTAATTTGCAGAATGAGTTTAAGGTCGGCTCCCTCAAGCCTTCAATGGTTGTAATGCGTTTAGGATTCCATTTCTAATCGTCAAGGAATAAAAAGGTAAGCAGGAGACTCGTACGGGTCTCCTGCTTATCTTTTTATGATTTAAAACCGATTATTGCTCGCGATATGATGAAGGTGGAACTCCGAAATAAGACTTGAATACACGACTGAAATATTGGGCATCAGGGATTCCTACCATACCACAAATTTCACCAATATTTTGGTCTGAAGATTGTAGCAATTCTGCAGCACGCTCCATTCTACACTTGCGTAAGTAATCATTGGGCGACATGCCCATCAACTCTCGAACCTTACGGTAGAAGTTAGTGCGGCCCATGCCAAATTGTGAGGCAATAACATCAATGTTTAGGTTGGGATTGCGCATACGCGCATTGACGATGCGTTCTAACTTGCGACGAAAACGTTCATCCTCTTTGCTTAATTCTGAAGGTTCTACTACATTTGTATTCTCCTCTTCTGTAAGGGTAGATATCGTTTCCTTCTTTGATTCAGAATCTTTGTTGGGAATAACCTCCTCAATTATGGGTGTCGTAGGAGTTTGTGAGTGAGTTTCTGTCTCCGGCTTTGAAATTACAGGTTCTGCTACGACGGTTTTGTCTGCTATCGTAGGCATTTCAGGCTCTTTTGGTTCAACATTGTCGTTTTCCTCAAACCAAGCGGCAAAGAGGTCGGTAGGAATAGCAGGACGACGTTCATTGATGGCTTGCTTACGTGGCTTCGGAGCTACGTATTCTTCTACATTGATGGCACTATGTTCCCCTGTTGTATTCTCTTCAACAGACATTTCTGTGATGGCTTCTTCTACCACATCTTCTTCTGCAATAGCTACTGCTTCTGTAGGCTCTTGTATGGTTCCCTCAATCTCAGAAACATTTTCTATAAGGACTTCATTAGGCACTTCTTCCTTTATGTTCTCCATTAAGACTGTTTCTTCCTTTGACTCTGCTGTTTCTGACTCTTCTATGGCAACTGATTCTTTATTTGAAATCTCTTTGTCTGTGGATTCTTCTACAGTGGGTTCTTCTACTTTCTCTTCAATAACATCTTCAGTCTCTTCTACAAATTCTTCAATAGTCTTCTCTTCCATATAAGGTTCTGACTCTTCTGTCGCAAATTCCTCGGGTATAGTTGTCGGTTGCTTGCTTGCAGTATGCAACATTCGTGAAAGATTTGCCTCTTCATAACGCATCATACGCATGGTGTCTCGTAATTCTATTACCTCCTTCTTGAGTGCAGTCGCCTCTCGCCATTTGAGGGCACACACAAGGAGCGCTACTATCGTTATTACTATCAATAAAACTCCTACGACGATGCAAGAAGTCGGGAGTGAAGCTGTCAAGATTAATGCGCAATATATCATTTTTGAAACTAAAGAGGGTATTTCTATAAACGTATGTGCAAAATTAGCACGAATTAGTAATTTAAACAAACTTAGAGCGATTTATTCGTAGAGTTTTTTTTATAAAATTCATGTTTTTTGTAACTGAATAACAGTAGCCCCCTGCAATATACTCTAAAGAGTGAAGCTTTTTACTTTTTTCATAAAGAAATCTTGATGTTCTCGTAATTAGGTAGTAATTTTGTACAGATTTATCAGAGACAAGAGTTCAAACTATACAATACATATACAACATGAAGACTGATATCGAAATCGCTCGCAATACCCCGTTGGTAAACATTGAGCAGATAGCACAACAAGCTGGCATTCCTGCCGAGAGTGTAAACCCTTATGGCCGTTACATGGCAAAAATTGATGAGCACCTCATTGATGATTCTAAGGTAAAAGAGAGTAACCTCATCCTTGTTACTGCCATAACTCCTACTAAGGCCGGTATTGGTAAAACCACCGTATCCATTGGTCTTGCCCTTGGTCTTAACAAGATTGGAAAGAAGACTATGGTTGCATTACGTGAACCTTCGCTTGGCCCTTGCTTTGGTATGAAGGGTGGTGCAGCTGGTGGTGGTTATACTCAAGTATTGCCCATGGATAAAATTAATCTTCACTTCACAGGAGATTTTCATGCAATCACTTCTGCCAATAATATGATTGCAGCTTTGCTCGATAATTACATGTATCAGAATCGCGATAAGGGTATTGGTCTTAAAGAAGTTCTGTGGCGTCGTGTCCTTGATGTTAATGATCGTTCATTGCGCTATGTGGTAACAGGACTTGGACCTAAGACCAATGGCTTTGCTCAGGAGGCCGGTTTCGATATTACTCCTGCTTCAGAGATTATGGCTATCCTTTGTCTTGCAACTGATGAGAATGATTTACGTCGTCGTATTGAAAATATCCTTCTTGGTTTTACTTACGAAGGTAACCCATTTACGGTAAAAGACCTTGGTGTTGCTGGTGCTATTACAGTATTGCTGAAGGATGCCATTTCTCCCAATCTTGTGCAAACCACAGAGAATACTCCTGCTATTGTACATGGTGGTCCGTTCGCTAATATAGCTCATGGCTGTAATTCTGTATTGGCAACCAAGTTGGCAATGACATATGCTGATTATGTGATTACAGAAGCGGGCTTTGGCGCTGACCTTGGTGCTGAGAAATTTTATGATATTAAGTGTCGCAAAGCAGGTCTCAATCCTAAATTAACAGTACTTGTTGCTACCTCGCGAGCATTGAAGATGCATGGAGGTGTAGCTCAAGATAAGGTGTCTGAACCCAATCTTGAAGCCTTGAAGGTCGGAATGAGTAATCTTGATAAACATTTGCGTAACTTGCAATCGTTTGGTCAGACTGTAGTAGTTGCTTTCAATCGTTACAATGGTGATAGCGAAGAAGAAATCAATTATGTGCGCCAGCATTGTGCAGAACTGGGTATCGGTTGTGAAGTTAATGATGCTTACGCACTTGGCGGTGAAGGTGCGACCAAGTTAGCTCAACTCGTGGTTGATACTATCAATGAAAAACCTTCAAACAACTTGCAGTTTGCTTATGATGATTCAGACAGTGTGGAGGATAAGATTGCAAAGGTTGCTAAGAATCTTTACGGTGCAGCTTCTGTAACACTCAGTGCTGCTGCCAAGAAGAAGCTGGCCATGATTACAGAACTCGGTTATACTCACTTCCCAATCTGTATTGCTAAGACACAGTATTCATTCTCTACAGATGCTAAGAAGTATGGAGCTCCAGAGGGCTTTGGTTTCAATGTTCAGGATATCGTCATCAATGCAGGTGCCGAAATGCTTGTTGTTGTGAGTGGAGACATCATGCGTATGCCTGGTCTTCCTAAAGAGCCCGCAGCACTTCATATTGATATTGTAAATGGACAGATTGAGGGCCTTGACTAAAACATTTGTGGAGGTGTTTGACTATATTCTACTCTAACAATGATATCTCAGTTTACTCAAGAATCCATTGCATTACTCGATAGACTCATTGCTACTCCCTCGGTGTCGCGAGATGAAGCTGCTACGGCAGATATTATAGAGGAATTTTTGCGTTGTCGAGTGAAAGGTCAAGTAAAGCGCATACACAATAATATATACGTACGTACTCCCTTGTGGAATGATAGTAGTCCGATTTTGTTGATGAATTCGCACCACGATACTGTGCGTCCATCGGCTTCGTATACACGTGATCCATACGAACCTGTTCACGAGGATGGCTGTATTTATGGACTTGGCAGTAATGATGCTGGAGCTTCAGTCGTGAGTCTCATAGCAGCCTACCGCTATATGGAGATGCAAGAACTCCCCTTTAATATGCTTCTTGCTATTAGCGCTGAGGAGGAGGTAATGGGTGAACACGGAATGCGTGCTCTATTACCCGAGTTGGGACACATTGATATGGCACTTGTTGGTGAGCCCACAGGAATGAATGCTGCTGTGGGAGAACGAGGACTTGTGGTTATGGACTGTACGGCACATGGCATACGTGGGCACGCTGCACGTAATGAAGGAGTAAATGCTATTGATAAGGCCATAGCAGACATAGAGCGTATACGCAACTTCCGATTTGAACGCCAGTCTGAATTATTGGGCGATATCAAGATGACTGTTACGCAAATTGATGCAGGAACACAACATAATGTCGTTCCAGATGAATGTAAGTTTGTCATTGATATACGAACAACCGATGCTTATACCAATGAGGAAACAGTGCAGATTGTGCAGCAACTCCTTGAGGCTGATGCTAAAGAACGCAGTACTCGAGTACATGCTTCGGCAATATATTCGGATCATCCTTTGGTAAAGGCCGCTATAGCTATAGGACGTACTACTTTTGTTTCGCCGACTACATCGGACATGGCACTTATGCACGGCATTCCATCACTTAAGATGGGGGTAGGTGAGTCTTCACGTTCGCATGGAGCTGACGAATTTGTTATGGAGAGTGAGATTATAGAAGGCATAGAACTCTATATTGAGTACTTAAAGGCACTGAAAGTCTAAAAATGAATAATGAAGGCTTCCAGAGGCTAAAATATGAATTAATAAATAACAAATAAATGAAACTTTGGGATAAGGGCTTCGAACCCGACAAAATGATAGAAAACTTTACCGTAGGACAAGACCGCGAATTGGACCTTCGTTTGGCACGTTACGATGTAGAGGGATCGATGGCACACATTCGTATGCTTGAGAGCATAGGACTTATTGAAAAGGAAGAACTTCCCGTGTTGCTTGATGCGCTGGAACAGATTCGTGCTGAGATACTCGATGGTAAGTTTATTATTGAAGATGGTATTGAAGATGTGCATTCACAAGTAGAATTACTACTTACCCAGCGCCTTGGCGATATGGGTAAGAAGATACATTCTGGTCGCTCGCGTAACGACCAGGTACTTGTAGATCTTAAGCTCTACTTCCGTGATGAGATAAAGCAAATAGCTGACGAAGTTGTACATCTTTTCGATCGTTTACAGGCGTTGAGCGAAGGATATAAAGATGTACTCATGCCTGGTTATACCCATCTGCAGATTGCCATGCCCTCATCATTTGGGTTGTGGTTTGGTGCCTATGCTGAAACCCTTGTAGATGATTTGCGTCTCGTTGCAGCTGCTTATAAGATAGCCAATCAGAATCCTTTAGGCTCTGCTGCTGGTTATGGTTCATCGTTCCCCTTAAACCGAACGATGACTACTGAGCTACTTCAGTTCGATACGATGCATTATAACGTTGTGGCAGCACAAATGAGTCGTGGTAAGACTGAGCGCGCTACTGCTTACGCTATCGGAGCAGTAGCCTCTACCCTTGGTCGTTTTGCGATGGATGTGTGTCTCTTTATCAACCAGAACTTTGGTTTTATAAGCTTTCCCGACGAGTACACAACAGGCAGTAGTATCATGCCGCATAAGAAAAATCCCGACGTATTTGAAATTATGCGTGCCAAGTGTAATCGTTTGCAAAGTGTAGCAGGAGAGGTTGCTCTAATGACTACTAATCTCCCCGTAGGTTATCAGAGAGATTTTCAATTGCTTAAGGATGTGATGTTCCCTGCTATAGAGGAAATTAAATCATGTCTCACGATGTGTGACATGATGTTGCAGCATATCCGTATCAATCGAGATATTCTCAGTGATTCAAAATACGACTATCTTTTTACAGTGGAAGATGTAAATCGTCTCGCTCTTTCAGGTATTCCTTTCCGTGAGGCTTATCGTCAGATAGGAATGCAGGTACAAAATCACACCTATAGTCCTACTCGTGAGGTGCACCATACTCACGAAGGTAGCATAGGAAACCTCTGCAATAATCATATCCGTGAGAAACTACAGCAAGTGATGCTGGAGTTTAAGTAACGAAGTAAATGCTATATATCCTATTTGTTGCAACCTTGTACTTCTATGGTATAAGGTTGCAATTATTATATCATCTTGCGTAATGCGAGTTGTAGTAATATGGCAGTGTTAATCCTACTTGTAATAATAGTTTTGTAGGTTTCAGATTTGTCTAATTTCGAAAAAGAGACTATAAATGTCCATATTTTCCTGCCTATATTATTCCCATTTGGAATATTTTGTATACCTTTGTTCCGTATTAAGTAACTAAAAGAAATATTTACGATTATGAAAAAGTTTTTGATGATGGCAGCTCTCTTGGTTGCTACTTTGACAGTAAGTGCTCAGGATTATAATTGGGCTGTAGGTGTACGTGGTGGTGGCTTTAGTGGCTTGACTGTAAAGAAGAATAATGGTAGCAACGCTCTTGAGGCTGGTGTTTCAATTGGTTCATTAGGCCTTAACGTTGATGGTGTGTATTTGTTGCAGCAACCCGTTATCACCGATGGTTTCAGCCTTTATTATGGTGGTGGTGCATACGTAGGCTTGTATAGCGAAGCTTTGGCTGTAGGTGCAGAAGGTGTTGTAGGTCTCGAATATCAGATTCCTGGTGCTCCTATTGCATTCTCTATTGATTATCGCCCTGCAATTAGTGTAATTCCTAATGTAGGCTTCAACTTCTATAACTTCGGCCTTGGCGTTAAATACTGCTTCTAAGAAACAGGTTTATCGACAAATAAGTATAGAGATGCAGGATGTGCTGAGCACATCCTGCTTTTTTATGCTTATCTAAAATCTTTGAGTTGAGCTTGTAGCCGTTGTCGGGTAAAGAAGATACGACTCTTTACGGTACCAATAGGTAGGGAAAGCTTGTCGGCAATCTCTCGATACTTAAATCCTGAAACGTGCATGGCAAAGGGTACACGGTATTCGCGAGGGAGTGAATTGACAGCACGTCGTATCTCCTTAGTGTCGTAGGCACTCTCGGTACTCTCGAAACCGGCATCTTGGGGTAAGGAGAGATGATAGAGATTGTCGGTGCGGTCTACAAAGGTTTGATCGCGTACAATCTTACGATAGTTGTTGATAAATATGTTACGCATGATCGTATACATCCACCCTTTGAAGTTGGTGTCGGGAGTATACTTCTCACAATTGTCGAGTGCTTTAAGAGATGTCTCTTGTAAGAGATCATAAGCTTCATCACGGTCCATGGTAAGTTTGTAAGCGTAGCGAAGTAATTCGTCTTGTACTGCTACGAGGTCACGTTGGAATGAGTCGTTCATAATGCAAATCATTTAATGAGTAAATTGATGTCGCAAAGGTAATGAGGTTGACATGCCATGATGACCTAATATTTGTTTTTTATATGGGGGAAAATCTGTTTTTGAACGATAACACCCGCTGTTTTGATAGTTTTCCCCCGATGAAAACGATATATTTGAAGAGGACAGTATAAAATAAGATTGCTATATTGAAAAAAGCATCCCCATTACCAGTGGTAGTGGGGACGCTTTGTGAGGGTAGAGCACCAATTATTTGCGTCTATAGTCGATGAATATGTATGATTGTTCATGTTTTTCATCGTTGGGATGTTCTTCTCGTGCAGTCACAATCCACTCTTCTGGGGTGAGGGTGGGGAAGAAAGCATCTGCTTCAGCGGGAATGTCATCCACGAGAGTGAGATGTATTCGTGTGGCAAGACCTATGGTTTGCTTGTATAGTTCGCCACCACCGATAATATAGATATCTTCGGTGTAATCGCATTGCATGAGTGCTTCTTCAAGACTATGGTAGCACTCGGCATTCTCATAGTGTAGTCCTTCTTGTCGGCTTAGTACAATATTTCGGCGATTGGGTAGCGCTCCTTTGGGTAATGACTCAAATGTCTTTCGGCCCATGATGATGGTGTGCCCTGTGGTAAGCGCCTTGAAACGCTTGAGGTCATTCGGCAAACGATAGAGTAGCTGGTTGTTGAGGCCTATGGCACCATTTTTAGCAGTAGCTACGATGATAGAAATGTTGTCAAGAGGGGTCATACTGAAACTTTTCCTTTAATGTGTGGATGTGGGTCATAGTCTACAAGTTCAAAGTCTTCGAACTTGAAGTCAAAGATGCTCTTAACCTCGGGGTTTATCTTCATTTTGGGGAGTGGGCGAGGCTCGCGTGTAAGCTGTAACTTTACTTGCTCAAGGTGATCCTTATAGATATGTACATCTCCAAAGGTATGAACAAACTCTCCAGGCTTGAGACCTGTAACCTGAGCAACCATCATGAGGAGCAGGGCATACGAAGCGATGTTGAAAGGTACACCGAGGAAGGTGTCGGCACTACGTTGATAGAGTTGCAGACTTAACTTTCCATCAGCTACGTAGAATTGGAAGAAGGCATGGCAGGGTGGGAGATTCATATTTTCTATATCAGCCACGTTCCATGCCGATACTATCATGCGTCTGCAGTCAGGATTATTTTTTATAGTCTCAATGACTTCGGTAATCTGATCTATGTGTCCACCCTTATAGTCAGGCCATGAACGCCATTGGTAGCCGTAGATATGTCCGAGATCTCCATCTTCATCAGCCCATTCGTTCCAAATGCGTACACCGTTATCTTGTAGGTACTTAACGTTCGTGTCGCCTTGAAGGAACCAAAGAAGTTCGTGGATGATTGACTTTAGGTGCAATTTCTTAGTGGTAAGGCAAGGGAAGCCTTCTTCAAGATTAAAGCGCATTTGATGGCCAAACACGCTGATGGTGCCTGTTCCAGTGCGGTCGCTCTTTTCTACACCTTCCGTCATGATACGGTTGAGTAGGTCTAAATATTGTTTCATAATGGATTATATTGACGTTCTTATTTTATTTCCACCCCATACCGTTAGTGCTACGAGAGCTACTATGATATAGATGGGGTTGAGCGTAAATTCTACATATCGCAAATAGGCAATAAATTGTAATATCTGCATAGAGACATTGCAGAACACTTGTAATAGGTCTACACGAATAAGAAGAAAGGCTATGCCTATCACAAAGGTAACGAGTTCTAATACCCAGATGCATTCTACGCTGATAGAGCGTCGGGGCAAACGACTCATCACTCGCTCGCTGAAGCCATTGTCTTCGGGCAAACGGATGTTCGACTTAAGGAACTTCCGAACCAATTCGTCATCGTTCATATCCATTCTTCTTTAAGTAGGTTACTAATTTTTCTTTCCCTCGCGAAATATGTGATTTCACCGTTCCATTTGGCATGCCTGTAATCTCCACTATCTTGTCGATAGGTAGGTCTTCCATCATATGTAGGGTGACACACGTGCGTTCTTCGGGACGTAGCAGCCTCATAGCCTCGTTGATGTCCGTTGCGATGTCACAATCTGAAGGTTCTTGGCTATAGGCCTGCTCTACTTCGTTGTTCGCATCATCAATCAAACAAGTCTCTTTCCGACTGCGAATATAGTCATAAAAAACGTTATATGCAATTCTATAGAGCCAAGTTCCGAAGTTTGAATGATTTTTATAACTCTCTAGTCCTGTATAGGCCTTGATGAAGGTTTCTTGTGCCAAATCATCGCTCAGTGCTTCATCGCCTGCCGTGAGATTTAGTAGCATGCGACGTACAGGTGCTTGATATTTTCGAACCAACGAGTCAAAGGCACGTCGGTTTCCAAACATCAATACCTGGCTGACGAGAGCGATGTCGGGAAGAAAAGACATTTTTACTTTCTCGCAAAATAGTCAATCAGCAATTCCCCGATGCCAATACACACTATCAGAATACCGATACCTACACCAAAATCTCCCATCCAGATTCCCAAGGCGATGGCAAGGCCTATGCCAAGACAAACGTTCTTTACTCCTTTGTTAAATAGAGTGCGGTCTGATGTCTGAGAGGTTGTTACGTCAATAGGTTGGTTTGTATTGTTGTTTACATTTGTTTTACGCTTTCTAAAAATAAGATACAAAAGGGCAAGAAGTAAGATGATGGGGAGTCCAAATATGCATAGTAACACTACAAATACTAATAACATCGCCCCCGAAGCTAAACTAACTCCTGTGAGTCCAATCAAGCCTTTGATAAAATCGGGCATGTCGTCATAAACCCCTTCGGTAAACTCTGCTACAATTTCTGCATTATCTATGCTATCATTTGTGTAAGTTATTATCTGCCATGTGCCCACGTGAGAACCATTTTTTGTAATGCTTGTAGCTTTTTTACTCGTAGTGCTATCTGTCACGATTTCGTTTACCACGGGAACGCCTTCAACTGTCGATTTTCCCTCTTGTGCAACGGTATAAACCGTGCTAATCAGCGTTACGGCAAACACTATTATCCATTTTTTTGCTTTCATATTGTTGGTTTTATTTGTTGTTTCTGTCTATTAGACGTAAAAAGTCTGCTTCAGGTTGCAAAGTAAGCAAAAAAAATCAACTTTTTTTTAACAATAATCCGTAGGGGTTGCTTTTTCGCCTACCTTACATTACTTTTGCAGTCCACAAATGACAAAGGAATAGGTATTATGTATTACTATAGCACCAATAAGCAGGCCCCTCATGCCACACTCGAAGAGGCTGTAGTGCGTGGCCTTGCTACGGATAAGGGCTTATATATGCCCGAACAGATTAAACCACTACCACAGGATTTTTTTGATGGGATTGCTGATATGAGCTTTCAGGAGATTGCTTATCGAGTTGCCGATGCTTTCTTTGGCGAAGATATCCCTGCTGAGGCATTGAAGCATATCGTATATGAGACATTGGCTTTTGATGCACCCGTAGTTCATGTCGATGGCAACATTCATTCACTCGAACTCTATCATGGCCCTACATTAGCCTTCAAGGATGTGGGTGCTCGTTTCATGGCACGTATGCTGGGGTGGTTTATCCAGAATGAGAAGAAAGATATGGTCAATGTCCTTGTTGCCACTTCGGGAGATACGGGCTCAGCAGTAGCCAATGGTTTCCTTGGTGTAAAGGGTATTCATGTGTACGTACTCTATCCAAAGGGTAAGGTAAGCACCATACAGGAAGCCCAGTTTACTACGTTGGGACAAAATATTACAGCATTGGAAGTCGATGGCGTGTTTGACGATTGCCAACGTCTGGTGAAGAGCGCTTTCATGGATGCCGAACTGAATGTTCATATGCGCCTGACCTCGGCTAACTCAATCAATGTGGCACGCTTCCTTCCACAAGCGTTCTACTACTTCTATGCTTATGCTCAAATGAAGCGACAGGGAAAGGCCGATGAGTTGGTTATATGTGTGCCCAGTGGCAACTTTGGTAATCTCTGTGCGGGCCTTTTTGCACAACGGATGGGATTACCTATCAAGCGCTTTATAGCAGCCAACAATAGCAATGATATATTTTATCAGTATCTGAAAACGGGTAATTACTCTCCGCGTCCCTCTGTACAAACCATTGCCAATGCAATGGATGTGGGCGACCCGAGTAATTTTGCTCGCATTATTGAGCTTTACGCACACTCTCATCAGGAGATTTGTAGCCTTATCAGTGGTGCTACATATACTGATGGGCAGATTGCTGATACAGTGACTGATGTTTATAAGCGTACGGGTTATTTGCTCGACCCCCATGGGGCTTGCGGTTATCGTGCTCTTGCTGAAGGTTTGCAATGTGGCGAACAAGGTATATTCCTTGAGACTGCTCATCCTGCTAAATTTCGCGATACAGTAGAATCTATCATTGGAGATACTGTAGTTGTGCCTGAGAAACTACAAGCTTTTATGAATGGAACCAAGCAAAGCGTTGCTATGACTGCACAATTTGAAGATTTCAAGATGTACTTGATGGCCCGATAGTCCATCTCGTAACCTTATAATAAATGAGGAGCCTATCACATAGGCTCCTCATGCTTTTTTTACTTATGGCGTTTTGCCAATTCATCCTCAAGATCTGAAAGAGAACATCCCATTTGCTCTGTAAGTACGAGGAGATGGTAAAGTAAATCTCCTGCCTCGTAGAGGTAACGCTCTCGGTTACCATCGATAGCTTCGATTACGGTTTCTACAGCTTCTTCACCCACTTTCTGAGCTATTTTGTTCACTCCTTTATTAAAGAGATAGGTGGTGTATGAACCTTCAGGCATTTTTGCATGGCGGTCTTTGATGCAAGCTTCAAGTGTGCCGAGGAATCCTTCATTGTCTCGTGTGTCAAAGCATGCAGTAGTCCCACGATGACATGTGGGGCCTTCGGGACGTGCCATGATGAGCAGTGTGTCGCCATCGCAATCGATATACATGTTTACGATATGCAAGTAGTTCCCACTGGTTTCCCCCTTGGTCCATAACTCTTGGCGTGTACGGCTATAGAAGGTGACGCGTCCTTCTGCTTGGCTCTTTTCGAAAGCCTCTTGGTTCATATATCCGAGCATCAATACCTTCAAGCTGTCGGCATCCTGTATGATGACGGGAAGCAGTCCGTCTGCTGTTTTACTGAGATTAAAATCTTGGAAAGTCATATATTGAATTATTTAAGTTTCTTGATTGTTTATATTCTTACCGCTATGCCCTTTTCTGCTAATGCTTGCTTGAGTACGGGGATGGGTATCTCGCCATAGTGGAAGATACTGGCAGCCAATGCGGCATCTGCATGTCCTTGAGTGAACACATCGGCGATATCATCGATACTACCCGCACCACCTGATGCAATGATGGGTATGCGCAGATGTTCGGCCAGTCGGGAAAAGGTGTTACAAGGATATCCTTGGCGTGTGCCATCATGATTCATCGAGGTGAAGAGCAACTCTCCGGCACCACGTTCTTGTGCCTCGTGTGCCCAAGCAAACAACTCTTTATCGGTATTGCGCTTACCTCCATGTGTGGTAGCCAACCAACGCCCATCGGTAAGGCGGGCATCGATAGCGATGACCACAAATTGCGATCCATACTTTGAGGCAATCTCGTCAATCAACTCAGGACGACGTATAGCTGCACTATTGATGCTTATCTTGTCTGCACCCGCATCCAGCAAGCGACTGGCATCATCGATGGTGCTGATACCTCCACCCACGGTGAAGGGAATATCTATTTCTGCCGCGATACGGCTTACGAGGTGGGTAAAGGTGTTTCGTCCCTCCTGTGTGGCACTGATGTCGAGGTATACAAGCTCGTCAGCTCCTTCACGGGCATACTTGCAACCTAAAGCAACAGCATCGCCTACGTCTCGTAAGCCCTCGAAGTTAATGCCTTTGACCGTACGGCCATCTTTCACGTCGAGGCAGGGTATTATGCGTTTAGCTAACATAAGGTCGTTTTCTTAGTTACAAAATAACGTTTTCCTACTTATAAAACGATGCAATGTCTTCCAAAGCTATTCGTCCTTCATAGATTGCTTTGCCTACAATGACATGGCGAAGCTTCATCTCGTCAAGTTTGATTATATCATCCATGTTACTTATACCACCACTCACGATGATATCTTGTTCGGGATAAGCATCCTGTAGACGTGCATATAGCTCAAAAGTGGGGCCTTGTAACATGCCATCCTTGGTGATGTCGGTACATATAACCTCACGTAAGCCATGTGAACGGAAACGGTCGATAAGCTCTTCGATAGTCATCTCTGATTGCTCTAACCATCCATTGATGGCTACACGTCCTTCTGATACGTCTGCGCCAAGGATTAGTCGATTGCCACCGTAACTATCGAGCCAATGAGCAAAACGCTCGGGTTGGCTTGCCGCTACACTACCTATGATGAGGTGATTTGCACCAGCATTGAATGCATCTCGTAGTGCTTCTTCACTTTTAATGCCTCCGCCCCATTCTATGTCGAGCGAAGTGCGTGTGGCAATCTCCTCCAGGACGTGCAGGTTCTTGGGGCTACTGCTTTTAGCACCGTCAAGATCCACGAGGTGTAATCGTTGTATGCCTATATCTTGGTAGCGCAGGGCCATATCAAGTGGCGAAGCACTATATTCTTTCTTCTGATTGTAGTCGCCCTTGGTGAGACGCACACATTTGCCATCTATTAGGTCAATGGCTGGGATTATATTAATCATAACTCTAAGAAATTCTTTATTATCTGTGCTCCTATAGCACCACTTTTCTCGGGATGGAATTGGGTGCCGAAGAAATTATCACGGCCAAGAGCTCCACTGAACCCATTGATGTAGTGGCTTGTAGCAATGGTGTCGGCACACAACTCAGGATAATAGGAGTGTACATAATAGATATAGGCTCCTTCGTGAATGTTCTTGAAGAGGGGAGTACGGAGATCAGTAATTTGATTCCAACCCATGTGAGGAATCTTTTCAATAGACAATTGACAATTGATGATTGGTGATTGGGTCTCTTCGTTCGCGATAATGGGTTGGTTTTGAAACTTTCTAACCTTCGTGCGGAAGATTCCCATACATTGTGCATTGCCCTCTTCGCTACTTTCACACAGGAGTTGGGTACCTACGCAAATACCCAATACGGGTTGTGTCAGTGTAGGAATGAATGTATCGAGCCCGCGCTCGGCAAGTTTGGCCATAGCTGTAGAGGCTTCACCCACACCGGGAAGTATCACCTTGTCGGCTTGTGTCAGTATCTTTTTATCGTCGGTATATACCCAATCCGTACATCCTACACGTGCCAAAGCATTGGTCACCGAACGTATATTACCGGTATCGTAGTTGACTATAGCAATCATATCATGTATGTATTATAATACTCCTTTACTGCTGGGCAGGTCGTAGTTGAAGGGTTGTCTGTATATCGCGGTACGCAAGCTACGGGCAAAAGCTTTAAATACCCCCTCGATGAGATGGTGATTGTTCTCTCCACGGGCACTGATGTGAAGGTTGCAACGCAAAGCTGCACATAGTGAGTAGAAGAAGTGTTTGAACATCTCTGTAGGAGTATCTCCCACATATTCACGCGTAAAGGTCACATCCCAATCGAAATCTATGCGACCACCAAGGTCGAGCAGTACCAAAGCCTTACACTCGTCCATAGGGAGGGCAAATCCATAGCGTTCAATTCCTCGCTTGTCGCCCAATGCTTCGCGCAGGGTATCGCCCAGGGCAATGGCAACATCTTCCATCGTATGGTGCTCGTCTACCTCAAGGTCGCCTTGGCATTGTATCTGTAGGGAGAGGCCGCCATGATGGGCAATCTGATCGAGCATATGGTCAAAGAACTTCAATCCCGTGTCAACGTGCGAGGGCATGCGTCCATCAAGATCTACGGTAACCTTAATCTTCGTTTCGCGTGTATTGCGCTCGGTGGTGGCAACACGTGTTGTTCGACGCAAAAACTCGGCAATCTCACTCCATGAGGTTGTACATAGAGCACATACATATGTCAGTCCTTGCTCGGCAAGAGGGTCTTTGGCCTTTTCTGCCTCTTGCAGGAGTATGGCACGTGCTCCAAGGTTCTTGGCCAACATCACATCGGTAAAGCGGTCGCCAATCACATAGCTCTCAGCCAGATTGTATTCGCCGGTGAGGTATTTGTCAAACATGCCAATACCCGGCTTGCGTGTGGGAGCATTCTCCTCGGGCATAGTCGGGTCGATAAGTATATCATCGAAGCGCACACCTTCAGAGGCGAGCACCTTGAGCATCATCTCCTGAGGGGGTACAAAGTCTTCCATAGGGAAGCTTGCTGTGCCCAATCCATCTTGGTTGCTGGCCATCACAAGCTCATAGCCAAGTGTACTTATGGCTTTCATTCCACTGATAGCCCCAGGCATAAAGTCTGTCTTGGCGATGCTATCAATCTGATAATCTACAGGCGGTTCTACCAATATCGTTCCGTCTCGATCTATGATGAGTACTTTATTCATATCTGTTTCAATATCTTTTTCGGCATTCCAAGATTGTGCTCAGAATTTATAGTTGTTCAGTTCTTCGATTAATCGGTCATTTTCCTCGGGTGTGCCGATGGTGATACGTAGGGTACCTTCACATCCGGGAGTGCGTGAGCGGTCACGTACGATGAGTTCACGGGTAATGAGGTATTCGTAGAGTTCGCGCGATTTCTCCACCTTCACGAGGAGGAAGTTGGCATCACTGGGGTATACCTTCTCAACATAACCGAGTGTATCGAGAACTTCAGCTACACGCTTGCGCTCGGTGATAAGAGTTTTCACTTGTGTGGTGATATCGACCTCGAGAAGGCGCTGTGCCAAAGCAAGTGTGTCGGCACCGATATTATAGGGGTACTTCACTTGCTCAAAGATGCTGATGATATCCTCGTGAGCAAAGGCCAATCCCATGCGCAATCCAGCGAGCCCATAGGCTTTCGAGAGTGTTTGCAATACAATGAGGTTGGGGTACTCCTCGATGAACTCTACCATACTGGGCACAGATGAGAAGTCAATATATGCTTCATCGACAACCACAATGCCCGGGAATTGCTTTACGAGTGTGGTGAGCTGTTCGCGCGAATAGGCATTGGCCGTAGGGTTATTGGGGGAGCATACGAAGAGCAGTTTGCTTTGCTCGTCGGCAGCACTTAGTAACTCATCTACGGGAAGTGAGAAATCCTTACCCAACATCACTTCACGATACTTTATATCGTTAATGGCAGCACACACACCATACATGCCGTAGGTGGGAGCTATGCTGATAACGTTATCCACACCTGGTCGGCAGAAAATGCGGAATAGCAGGTCGATAGCTTCATCGCTACCATTACCGAGGAAAAGGTTTGCCGGATCTACACCCTTCTTCTGCGCAATGATATTGCGCACCTGTCCCTTGAGTGTGGTTGAGGGGTAACGGTTATAGTTATTCTCAAAGGGGTTCTCATTGGCATCGAGGTAGATACCGATATTACCCTTATATTCATCGCGAGCGGTAGAGTAGGGCTTTAAGGCTGCGATATTGGGGCGTACGAGCTCCTTTACTTGTTTAATAGTCATGATAAACGTATTTTTACAGCATTGGCGTGTGCATCAAGCCCTTCGGCCTCTGCCATTTGTATGATGGTGTTGCCAAGTGTGTGCAATCCCTCTTGAGTGAGTTCTTGATAGGTGATGGCATGCATGAAACTATCCAAGCCGATACCACTATAGGCCGTAGCAAGTCCCATGGTAGGCAATGTGTGGTTGGTCCCTGAAGCATAATCGCCTGCACTCTCGGGTGA
>JAEIGA010004730.1_pt1 | contig 20991 bp, 26 predicted proteins | sample 9270691 | NCBI WGS metagenome assembly JAEIGA01 (sample SAMN17057246, study PRJNA624740) | gut metagenome | biome: biome; isolation source: fecal sample | host: Bos grunniens | place: China: Xizang | collected 2019 | reverse complement strand
TAGATTAATACATTGCTGAAACATATAAGAAGAGTTGCCTGAGCCAGGAATGGTTAATGTTACTGGCAATTTTGGAATGCTATTTGAACCATAAAACATATAGCTTAAATTATTAGCGTTCATAAACTTAAGCTTGTTAGGATAATAATCAAAAAAGTTAAGCAAGTGGTTATAAGCAAATAAATATCTCATATCACCGCTGAAAGTGAAGAGAGCATCTGGAGGCGCGCCCTCTTGAGGAACATTAACCGTAACAGGCGCATAACCATCTACTCCCTCTGGCGCATTGTAAGTGCCATTAACAGTAACTTCTAAAGCCTGAATTGTAGGCGCCGCATTACCCTCAACTTCAACAGTAACGTCAATATTTCTGTCACAATACTTTCCTGCAGTAGCAAGAGTGGTAGTGCCGTTCTCAGTAATACTAATTCCGATATTAGCCATCAAACTACCTCCCCATTGTATACAGGCAGTGCAGCAACAACAGAATTAACAAGCTCAGCCTTATCCGTCTCTGTAAAATAGTCAACACCCTTAATCGGCGTTTTTCCATCGGCTCCATTTTCTCCATCCTTTCCAGGTTCGCCTTGAGGGCCTTGTTCTCCCTGTGGGCCAGGAGTCAACTCGATCGAATCGATAGCTTTGTCAACTTCCTCTTTAGTGTAATACTTAGAGAAGTCAACTCCACTAACCTTAGCAATCTCTTCCTGAACATAAGCCTGAGTAGCTAAGTCTGTAGAAGGCTCTCCTTCAGGATTAACCCAAACAAGAATATCAGCGTCTTCAGCGGGCGCCTCTGCTCCTACATAAACACCACTCTCACCAGGCTCACCAGTTTCACCAACAGGGCCTTGCTCACCTTGAGGGCCGCGCAGCTCTGGATGCTCAGCAAAATAATCGTTCACAGCTTTGTCAAAATTCTGCTCAAATACTACGTCTTCTACGTGTTCCATGCGCGCTTCGAGCTTATCCCAGCTCTCAAGCTCAACTTCTGTATAGACATAGTCTGCGGGCTTGCTTCTTGTTTTTACCTCAAAACGCTCTTCTACCTTTGTGTAGTTATCGTCATAGGCATAAACTCGAATATCCCAGTCATTTTGGAGTAAAATGTTTGGAACATTAACCAGGCGCAATCCATTTTCATCATATGGTTTACAAATTAAAGAACAATCGTCTGTCTTATTGCAAAAATGAACTTCTTCAACACTTGCATCTTCTACAATAAGTTGTCTATCTATATCCCACTGATAGAAATATTCGCGCCCATCATGAATTCTAAACAATTCTCACCAACCTCCTTTTTGTAGTTATAAGCCGAAAGCACCCTTATCAAGTGTTTTAAGCTTTTTATTTGTATATATATCGCTGTAGGCATAACGGCAAGCGTCTATAGCGTGGCTCCATTCATGTGTAGTATCTTCTGTCCATTCTCCTGTTTGTTTAGACTTTATGTAAGAGAAGTTCTCAAGCTCAGTAATAAAGTTCTTACAGTTAGGATGAACAATGATTAGGTTATCCTGGAGGAACATCAAACCTGCCTTAACGCTATCCTTACCTTTACTACAAGCTGTAGCGTTTATGCCTTCATTTTTAAAGAACTGAATTGTACGTGGTTCAGCGGCATCCACATACAACTTCGTTTTCCCTATATTCATATTCTTAATAGCAAGAGCCAACTCTGAAGGCTGGCAGCCGCTCTTATAGAACTCATTGAATACATAGATAGTTCGATTATCTTTATCGTATAGAGTATCAATAACTGCACTCTTATCAATCCAACCCAAGTCCATTCCGCATCTATGTTCAAGGCCTCGCGCAGCAAGAGCCATCGGATCGAATCGCTCTGCGTGCCAGTTAGTTAATACGAGTCCTTCAGGGTTTACGCCATACTCACCAAAATAGTAAATGCGCGCCTTTGCAGGGTTTCTTACCTTCATATCTTCCATAGCCTCAACATACTCTGGAGAAAGGAAAGGATTATCCTTGAAAGTAAGATGAATCTTAATGCTGTTTTCTGGCGGGTTCTTCTCTACGAAATGATATATCCAATGATTTTTAGAAATAGGGTTCCAGCTCATAATAATTTGCTGGTTCTCATTTTGGCTTCTCATACGTAAGTTAAGCTGCTCTACAATGTCCTTAGACACTTCGAAAGCTTCCTCAATCCATATAGTGCCGATATTATTTAAAGAAAGTAGCTTAGTCTCCTCGTCCAGGCCCATCATAATAATGCGCGAGCCATTAGGGAAAATGATTGAGAAATCAGTCTCTTTAATTTTCACGTATGGAGTTAAATGCCACTTTTCGAGTATTTCCTTGAAAAGAGAAAAACAAGTATTTCTTAATGTCGAACCATAACGGCGGCATACCAAAATATTTATTTTTTCTCTGCAGCACCTAATAATTAATTTTTGAGTTATAGAATAACTCTTTGAAGAGCCGGCGCCGCCGTACCAAAATTCCCATCTATGACTGTAATCCATAATGAGAGGGAATGTTTTTGGAGTGAATAAACTCTTCTTCAAATTAAGATTAATCTGTGCCATTACCCATTATTCTTCGATATTAATTGTAATATCCGTTGTAACCTCTGCCTGTATTTTCTGCGTAGGCGCATATCCGAGATTGTCTAGTATATATTTTGACGCCTTGAAGTCTCCTTCTCGACATAGGCTAGTCATAGTCTCTATTGCCATGCGGTGACTGTCGTTCCAAATTTCTTTGAGTCTCTTTTCAAGAGCTTCATTGAATTCTGGTTTCTTTTTCCAATCATAAAAAGTAGAACGTGCTATGCCGCATTGCTTCGCGCACTCATACTCAGGAAGAGCAGGGTTATCAATCATAAACTCAATAAGATTTTTTTGTCTTGTGCTTAAGCCCATACAGCTACCTCCTTATTTTATATTATTTTAAAGTAATTTAATTAGTTCTTCTACTGCACTTTTTAAGCAAGAACAATCAAAATTAACGAAAATTTCTTCCTCAAGAAGAGATTCTTGCTCAATTATCTTATTTTCAAGAACAACAATATATTGTTCCAAGTCACTTATGCGCTGTTCGTATAGGGCGCGCACCAGTCCTAAATCGTTTTCTCTTAAGGCTTCTTTATGGTAAGTATCATGCCATAATTGTGAACTCTCTCTAATATCCATTTTTTCTCTCTCCTTTTTTTCTCTTTTAAAGTCGAACTGACTTAAATATTGGGGCCTTGCTCAGTGGCAGCAAATAACCATAACTCCCATCTAAAGTAGATTGAAGTTCAAGGCGCGCTCCATTCTTGTTTATATACTCCTCAAGTTCCTTAAACTTAAAGATATAAAGAAAAAGATTCTGAGCATCTATATAATAAATAAAATCTGCTTCACAGAAATTAAACCAACCTTTACCTTCATTGCTGCGCAGGTTAGCAATTTCGATGAAAAAGTTTTTTGTCTGCGCCATTCGTTTGTCATACTTCACCTCGATCGAGGCAGTGCCGCCTGTCTCAGGGTTTCTTACAAGGAAATCTATATCCTTCTTCCAGTAGGCTGGATTGTTACTTACATCAGTAACCACATAGCCAGCGCGCTGCAGAAATTTTTTCACTTCTGTTTCTCCTGGCTTATATGGCTCAATTAGTTCTGAAATGTCCATAGAAAAAGCCTCCCTCTAACTCATTCTGCATATAAGTAGGTGAGTTGGAGGGAGACTTCAGAAAAAAGGAGAAAAAAAAGGAAAATAAGCGGAAAAGATTACCGCAAAAATTTTTAGATTTATTTAAACGCCCTACGTATACGTATACGTATACGTTCTACGTATACATTTAACTTACTCATTTATGTACAATTCCCCAATATATTAGCGCTTACGCGCTCAAGGCGCGATTCACGGGGCTTATCATTCCCTCTGAACTCCTGGCAGTACCAAATTAGAACTTAAAGTTGATAAATCTCTAAGCTTTCTTGTCTAATTCCCTTATCTCACAGACTCCTTGATAAAGGTGAGCAATTATTCCCAATCCCGACTTTTATCACCACTAACCTGGTGAACGGCTTCAGTCTCCGTTTTGACGCATTCAGCGGCTGGAAGCGCCGTGACAACAAACAAGTTTTTTGTTTGCTCTCACGATAATTCCATTGCTGGCTTTAACGACTCATTTTTCCATACAGCGGCTGAGCGAACCCTATTAACCCTTTTTGGCGGTTATATGCAATTCATTCCATTTTAGGTTTCTTTTCATTTTATTTTTTTTAAAAGGAAGGGCGCCTGACGAAATGGCAAGGAACGTCAGGCGCCATAGCTCATGGGGTAAGCTATTCTTAGGTACAGCTATTCTATCTAACTATAAAAAATAAAGTGGGAATAAAAATTAAGAAACCAGCAGTTATGCGTCCTACTGCCAGAGGCACGTATTAAGTTGTCAAAGTAAGTTGCTAAACTTTTTAGAAAGGAGGATGAAAGGAAAAAGGTAGGCGTCTTTGTTCCTTTCATTTATAAGTGGTTTTAGAAAGAAAAGAGTATAGAAAAAAGTGAAAATTTCACTTTCAAATTTTCACTTTTCTATTCTTTTCTATTCTTTTCTATTCTTTTCTTTGAGAATTTGATTCTCTTGCCCTATATTTATATTATAGGACGAAATTCTGAAAATTTCAAATTTTGAAGGCTTAAAAATTTTTGTAGTATAATAATTCTGGTAATGAATATTACACGTCTTTTGAATGCGGTTTGACAGAGAAGAAGCTAAGCTATATGCTTAGCTTTTTTTCGTATACAGCGGCCGCCCGCTTCCTACGTTATTCATTTAATCCATAGAAGTTTCTTAACTCTTCTATCCCCTGATTTTTTATTATCTCCATCTCTTCCTCTTTTGGTAGGTAGATGTCTTTCCAGTTATTACGAATAGATGCATCCAGCATTTCCTTTTCAACTCTCACATTACCTTTTGATAGCTTTTTAGCTCTAGCAATTAATCTCTCAAGCCCTTTTTCTGTTAGAGGACTTTTATTAATTTTTCTTAATTTAATATATTCCTGATAGAGCTCTACCAATTCCATGTCCTGTGTATTTAATTCATATAATAATTTATTAAATAAGTTATTTAATTCATTAGTATTTAATTGTGGCGGTTTTTCCGCATGAGATTTTTCCGCATGAGATTTTTCCGAATTCTGTTTTTCCGCAACAGGGTTCTCCTGCTGCGGCACTTCAAAAATATTATACTCTACACCACTGAATTGGCCTTTCTGGTTAGTAAGCCGCGAACGAGTTAAATAACCAAATTCCTCTAACTCAGCCAGCGCGCTCATTACTCCATCTTTTCCATCCTTCGATAGACTAACTAAGCCTGAAATGCTGTAATTCCAGTCATCTGGAAGGCTTAGCATTAAACTTAAAAGCCCTTTCGCCTTTAGACTCATTTTCTTTTCCTTGAAATGGTGGTTTGACATTACTGTGTAGTTTGCTGTCTTATGAACTCGAATTACTGACATATTTTCCACTCTCCTCTTTAGCAAACTTTACCACACCATATGCGGATTGTCCAGTTACGGCGAAAAAAAAAGAGAAGCTAGTTTTCACTAGCCTCTCGTAATTTATCATTCTGTCTTCGCATTATGCGCTGCCGCTGTCTTCTCCAGAGAACTACCAAAGTAGAATGCAATTATGATATAGAATATATCTTGGAAAGCTTCTGCTTCGATAGAGCCGCTCACTGCCAAATAGGCAAATACTAGAGTTAGAGTAAGAGTAACGATAGATTTAACAGTAACTAATCTATTACAAATTCTTTCTTTCATAACTATCCCTCACTCGAAAAGATATTTTATGCCTTTATCTATAATAAATTGCTGCTCTTTCTTTTGAATCTTTTCCATTTCTTCTAAAGCGGCTGTCATGTCTCCATTACAATTAGCATCTGGAATGCGCTGAACCGCTCTAGCAATCGCCGCGATGCCAACCGTATTCGCTCTTGAAGTCTGCATCATCATTAAAACAAGAGTCTCTAAATTCTGCTCATGTTCTTTAGCCTTAGCTTCATTCTTCTCTATCCTGCGCTTTATTAGGAAAGCTCCTATACCAGTAATGGCAGTAGGAATTCCAAAAGTCAGGAGAAGTTGTGATATTGTACTATCCACTGTCAAAACTCCTTATTCAATACTATTCAATGCATTTTTTAGTCCATTGATATATGCTGCTGTTATGCGGCTGCCTTCTTTAGGAAGAGTAGGAACAGAAGTAGGCGGGTTCATAGATTCTATAAGCGCAGCAGCCATCTCAATATCGTCGACTTTCATCTCAGTATTCGACGTAACATAGAAGTCCGATATTTTAGAGCCATCGCTAAACGAAAGGCCCTTATAGTTTAAGAACTGAGCAATTCTATCTAAGAAATTGTTCCATTCTGTCGCTGTAAGCGGCTTACAATACTTTTTACCATCAGCATTCGTCCAGTTAGGAATTGTGGCACCTTTTGAAACTGTACTTGTCCAGCTCCAATTATTAGGCCGCGTAGCTAGAATTGTGATAGTTACTGTGCCTGATTGATAGCCTAGATAAGAGCCGCTTGTTTTGTTCACTAATCTGGCATAAATAGAGTAATCGCCATTATACTGAAAAGTGAAAGTAGTGGAAGCTGTCCAGGAACTAGTCACTGCTGCAATACCAAGAGGAACTCCTTCAATGTAGAACTGAATACCATAAGCAGTATAGGCACTTGTTAGGCCAGACTGGTCGATCGAGGCCTTTAGCGTAACTGTAGAACCTCTACTAAAAGATTGCCCATTATAGGGCGTACTCATATATATAGCTGGCATTCAATTACCCCCAAACAGGAACGATTGTGCCGCTGCTGCCGCTGCCGCTTCCAATCTCAACATTGTTATAGTAGGCTTTACCGTCTTCAACATTTAAGTGAACTGAACTATCAGTAACAACAATTGAGTTATTGCCTGCTTGAAGTCTAACACCAGCATTAGTAACAATTACATAATTCTCACCAACACTATAAGTATTAGAACTCCATTCATTAGAGAGCGCGACTCCATAAGTTGTAGTGCCAGAAGCATCCATACCCTTAGCAGCGCCCATATAACCAGAAACAGTGCCGCTAGCGTTCACTGTCTGGAATGTGTTATAAACCTTAATGTTATTACCTTTAATTTGAGGAGAACGAATTTCTGCTCCATCAATGTATGTAGATTTAATATAATCAGGTAAATCGCCGCCGCCTGCAAGTGCTAAATCATAAGCATCTTCAGCTACTTCTGTGGCGTAATCAATTCTTTCCTGAGTTGCTGCACTCAAATCACCAAAAGTAATAGCGCCAGTTAAATCAATGCTATCTGCGTTAATTGTGCCTGTTATAATATTAGAACCATGAATCTCAGTAGCGCCAGGAGTATCTAAATCAGTAAAAGTAACACAGCCGCTTAAATCAATCTTACCTGAAGAAATTACAATGTTTTCTGGAGAAAGATTAATTGCAGAAATGATTTCGCCCTTTTTTACTGTTAAATCAAGAGCATCAGCAGTCTGTTCAATCTTACTTTCAAAGACTTCCATGTCGCCTTCCATCTTCTCTACGCGCTGTACAGTAGAAGTAATGGCATCTGCATCAAGAACGATAGAAGAAACTTTGTCCTCTAATTCATCAGTCTTTTTAACGACTAACTCAATCTGGCCTGCAGCCTTATCAACCTTTGCATATGTCTGGCTAATAATCTCACCTAAAGTAGCTGGATTGCCGCCCTCTTCCTCATTGGTATCATCGTTATAACTCCATTTAGTCTTTTGCATGAAGGTTCCATCATATTCAAGAACATCATCAAGCATGAAAGAATAAATAGTTTGATTATCTTTTGTGGTTAAGGCTATTCTATCTCCAATCTCTACTAAGAAGTTGCCGCGCCAGTAACATTCAAACTGCGCGATAGTGATGCCGCCGTAAGCATTAATTGCATTTTGAAGAAGAGTACCTAAATTAGTTACATAACTCCAAATACAATTATCTCTTACGAATTGAGTTGTACCAGTTAGAGAAGTTTCAGCAAAAACATTATCTCCTAAAGAAGTATTGTGCTGAATCTTTGCAAGTCTCTTAGTATCTTTTGTCTCTAAAGTGAAATACTTTGACTTATCAATTGTGAAATCGGCGCCGCTCTTTTGTAAGCGTCTAAACACAATTCTATCCTGGTTATCAGCATAATAAATGGTTTGAGTGACTTCTGCTATATCATTGAATCCCTCTCTGACGGTCTCAGAGCCATCGAAATTAACTCCCGTGGGCAATGATGTGCTAAAACACGTCTCAGAAGCACCTATTCCTAGAGTTATCATTGTTGTTCCAATCGCGCTGGCGCACTTATTGGCGAAATCTTGAACTGATCGAGTTGCTGCCGCAATGCTACCGACTTTTTCAATTGAAGCCTTCTTAATAACATCATAACCATAAATAGAAAGAGCATTAGTATTCTCGTCTCTTCTTGTCTGTGTAACGTAGAAAGTGGGGAAAGGATAAACTAGTTCACCACTTACGCCCATCTTCACTTTTAAAGAATAGCTCGTATCAATAAAATTAATTGTTCTATTCTTATCTAAAATATCAACTTTTATATGCTGGCAAATACCAACACCAAAAAACTTATTCTCTTCGCCAACTCTCTCTATAGTAAATCTTACTAATCTATCAGAATGTTTAAAGGTTTGAACTAAAGTGGAGCCCTTATAGAGCTCCACTTCAGCAATTAACGTTCTAACAGGAGAGCTTAGCCGTGTGTTCATTAAAGAACTTGCTGTAATCATAGGCGGCCTCCTTAAAGTTCAGTAAATGATAAAGAAAATTCTTTGAACATTACTTTACCTGTTTGAATTGTGTAATATTCAGGATTGAAAGTGGGAATTATACAATCTACTCCAGTAACTAGCGCGCCAGTTCTTGGCTCTCTATAAGAAATGGAAACATTAAACTTCTCTAAGTCCACCAAAAGAGGTTTTATCTGTTCAGAAGTTAATGGAATAATTCCAACCTTTATAATTCGCTTTTTATTCACATAATCCACAACACTATCACCAGCCGCGTTAACCTGCGCTGTATAGTTCGCTTTATTGTCAATTTCTAAGCTATTGACAAAGTGGGAATAATCATGTCCATCAATTTGAAAATAAGCCATGTCTCCACCTCCTTATACGATAATTAGTGGTAGAGTACCAGTTTGCTGCGTTAATTGATTGATAGTAGAAATTGCAGTCTGCGCGAATGTCTTACCATCAACCTGTAGAATAACGGGAACTGTATCTACCTGTATTAATTCACCCAGCTTCTCAGCCAGAATATTCATCCACTTAGTGTTCTTCTCAAGTGGAACAACGGCCTCTGCGCCTGCCTCACCAATACCCTGTAAGCTACCGCCATAACCGAAAATGGTAGGTTTGTCAAATACGCCGCCTAGTGCGTTCCAAGTGATTTTTAATTTGGGAATGCTGCCTTTTAACAAGTCTCCAATCTTCCAACCAGAAGGAGTAATGGAGAACTTAGGCATCGGAATCTTAGGCCAACTAAATTTAAAGTTAAAGAAGCCCTTAATAGCATCTATTGCAGACTTAACAGCAGACTTAGCCGCGTTAATCTTATCTGTAATAGTTTTCTTAATGTTATTAAAAGTATCGCTTACTTTAGTTTTAATGTTAGAGACTGTATCGCTAATCTTTGTCTTCATGTTACTGAAAGCTTCTCCAACTTTAGCGACTGCCTCTTGAGTTTTCTCTTTAATAGAGTCCCAGGCCTTCTTTGCGGCTTCCTTAATGTCATCCCAATGTTTAATACAAAGAACAATGATAGCAATAACTGCCGCGATTGCTGCAACAATTAAAACGTAAGGAGCAATAGCTACTAACATTGCTGCTGCTTGAGCAGTATAAGCAGTAACTAATCCCCAAACAGAAGTAACTTCTGCTACAGCCATAGCAGCCTTAATAGCCGCGACTGTGTTATACAATCCAATTGCTACTACTATTCCACCGATAACAGCGCCAATAGTAGTAATTAAACCCCAATGCTCACTGACAAAGCCTAAAGTTTGTCCGACTGCCTCCCCAACCTTTTCTAAAGCGACTTGTAAAGATGGCCCATAAGTTTCAGCTATTTGCTGGATATATGGGAGCGCCGCTGCAAGAGCTACATTCGCAAAATTAGTAAAGGCAGTAACAAGCGGGGCCATTGTTTCGCCTAATTTTGAAGTAGTCTCTAAAAGTTGAGCCTGTGAATCTCTCTGAGCGAGTATCTGTTCATTGTTCTTTTCATACTCAGCAGCAGAACTAGCATAGATACCATTTAAGGTTTCTCTAATTAGCTTTTCTCTCTCTGCCTCTGTATTACAAGCATCTAACTTAGCCTGGAATTCTTCCTCTGCTACACCAGCCCAATTAAGAGCATCAGTGAGCGCGCCTGTTAGAGTGCCTGTTTTCGCAGTTTCGTTTGCGGCCTCTGTTAACGATTCGATCGGGAGAGAAGCACCAAACTCTGAATAGACTCCCTGGCAAATAGTCGTCCATTGTTCGAGTTCTTTCTGGCCTGTTGTCAACTTAGCTAAATGAGATGCTGCCTCTGTAGCCTGGCCGCCGTCACCTAAAACTCTATACAAATCATTATAGGCGCCTTTTGCTTGTTCTGCAGAGCCACCAGCTTGTTCAAAAGCTGTCTTTAGCTTCGCTTGAGCTTCTCTATATTCAGTGGTACTAGCACTTAAGGCAACAAGAGCAGCGGCACTAGCTGCGATACCTTTCGCCGCCACTCCAACGCCAGCCTTAACACTATTACCAATACCTTGGAATTTTGCATCCACGTCTTGAGATGCTTGCTTAACCTTATCCTTGAAAGTACTTACTTGCTTCTCAGCTTCTTGCATCTTACTTTTTAAGTTAGATATTTCCGCTGAGATTATTACTTTCAGCTCTTCAGTCATTCTTTTTTGCCACCTCCTTATATCTCTTGTTATAAGAGTTTGCAAATTGTCTGAATCGCAAAGCGGATAGTTCAGCTTGCTGCGCGCGTCGCTTCTCTGCTACTTCTTCCTGAGAGTAAATAGCAGGGTAAGCTTCATGAATTGTTGGGAGAGTATTGCCAGAGTCATAGATACGAGCCACGCTGCGCCCAATCATATCAGCTAAGATATAATCATAAGCCGCCTTCTCTCGCGCCTTCTCTTTAGCTTGTCGTTTCTTACTGTTAATAAGTCTTACAAGCTCAGCAATAGTCATGTTCCAAAAATCATGCTCGCTTATCTCATAATCTAAAGAAGTATCTAGCCATTTATAGACTAGAGAAGAAAACAATATGGGAGAGTCACCACGAGGCTCCCCCTCTATTAGTTTTTTTCGTCGCTTACCTCTTCGTTACTGATTAAGCCAGAAACCTTGTAAATTTCCAAAATGACACTGATAAAATCAATAGCCATATGTCCATCAGCCAAATAGCTATCAAAAATATCATAGGCATCGTTCAAGCTAATACCATGATTAAGCTGCTGTAATGAGCAGTAAAGAATGCTAACCATCTCTGTAACAGTAGGAATGGAGTCTTCTCCTCTACTGAAGATAGCAAGCGGGCTGCATCCAATCAGCTTTTCAAGTGATACAACGTTTCTAGTATTCAAGCGCAGTTTGTATTCTTTATTACCCGCTGAGAAATCAACATAAATCATTAAAAATACCTCTCTTTTAAAAAATGTGGAGAGAGGGAGAGAGAGAAAACCCTCTCTCCACTCCCATTAATGGGGACTTAAGCCCAAATCATTTCAGAATCAGGCTTAACAGCTAAAGTATAAGTAATTGCTACGTTTACGCCAGCGCCATCGAGCTGGACAGAAGGAGAACCAGTGAAAGTACAAGTAGTACCGTCAGGAAGTTCAACTTTCCAACCGATAGAACCCTCAAGATTCTCAAGAGCAGTGAACTGAGCCTTCTCATATAGGAACTTGAAAGCTAAGTTATCGCCATAGTTGAGGATGCCGTCAGTGTACATATGAGCAGCATCAGCGAGAGTAGTAATTTCAATAGACTCAGTAGTGCCACCAAGAGCAGGAATCTCCTGAAGATTATCAAGCTCTACATATTCACTAGCAGTACCAGTCTTGTAAGAAAGGGTAATACCTTTAGAAATAACGGCCATTATTAAATGCCTCCTTAGTTGAAGTTTTCAAGGGCCAAACCCTCATAAGTCATAATTACCTGAATCATAGAACTTTCTTTATCGTAAAGCTCGCCGCAACTGATTCTTGTGAAACCTATTGGGCGCAGCGCTTCATCGATTTTAGAAGCATATGCAAGTAAAAGAGATATATCATTTCCCCAAACTTTCACCCTGTAGCTTACTTTGCTATAGCCTAAGTTACTACCATTTGCATGGACATAGTTGTTAAGGCCAATATAGCTTATACAAGGCGTTTTGATTGAAGAGTTAAGCATTAACTCATAATAAGTCGGGAGAACTGAATTGAGGGCTTCTGTGAGCTGTGAATGGTATTCATTCATTCAGCATCCCTCCTTTGAGTAATTCCAATATTTTTTTTCTGTTTTCGTCGAGGGCGGGCCGCATAAACGGTTTAGGATGCTGGCCTCTGGTAGAATGCCATTCCCCTCGATCGTCTTGATAGTTCCAGGGAACATCTTTGCGGCCGCCCTCATTCTCTGCGAAAAGCCCTGTGCCATATTCGACATAGGGCGCATATTCAAGTGGAGTAAACACGATGCCTTCTAGAGACTCATTTCTCTCGTAAACCTTGCTAGTAATTGAACGACGTAGCTCACCTGTATCTTTAGGAGCGTTTTTCTTGGCTTCGGCTTCAACGAGAGCGCAGGCTTTATATAAGCCTTCTTCTGTGCCTGTCCCATCGGCTATAAGCTTAAGTCTTTCTATTAGCTTTTCTGTTCCTTCTACTTCTACCATCGTGAAATCACATCCTTGCTAGAAAAACTTGTGTATATCGACTGGAAGGTATATGGTATAGAACCTTTAATCGTCTATCTCCATACTGAATAATGTAATTATCATCAACAGGCGCGAGTGTTAATCCAACATACTGCGCGTTACTGTATAAGTTATTATCAGTAACTATCTTGCTGGTTTCATAAATGGCTAGCCAAACTGAACCATCAGGCTGCGCATCGTCTTTTAGCACTTGCTGTCCATATTCATTTTTTTCAGGAAGTAGATAGTAGTCATATAACTTCATATCTGAATTAATCACTACTACACCCCCTTACAGAAACTTAATTTTTCGTTTCTTGTTTAAGATGGTTAAAATGTCTGCGGGATAGCCGTCAACATAACTTTCCGAAACACCGCTATAACTTTGACTAGCTAAACCCTCACTATTCATGCGATTTAGCTTGATAACCGTGATTCTTTTAACAATTAACTCAAGCTCTTCATCAAGTTTGCGGCCGCAATAGGCTTCAACTTCGATTCTTGTTTGTCTAAGTGTCAAATCAATAAGAGCATCAGTATATTTTTGTTCGGCGGCGCCCAGCATCAGTCGAATTTCTTCTACCATTTAGCTATCCTCCGAATTAAAGGATGCGTAGGGCCGCCGTAGCAGCCCTACACTCATAAAACCCAATTAGGCTACGGTTAACTTGCAAATCTTAGTTGCGTCAACAAGAGCGCAAACATAAGCGGAACGGAGATAGATAGAGTTGGTACGAGTATCAGCGTCTCTATCCTGCTCAACAGCAACGTCTTCCTTCATGAGAAGCTTGATAGCTTCCTTGCTCATAACATAACCCTCTTCCTCGAGAGCAGCAGTGGCAACGACAGGAAGTCCAGCAACAGTACCAACCTGGCCATTGTAAACGACTTCGCCCATACGAGCAGCCTTGTAGTCAGCATCCTTACGAATGTCAGCCTTCCAAGCGTTAGGAATAACGATGAAGAGAGCAGACTCGTCTTCGATATTTAACTTAGAAATACCATCAACGATATTGTCATAAGAAACGCCACCAGCCATTTCATGAGCAACGGTAGCCTTAGCGCACTCAGCAAGAAAATCAGCAGTCATCTTGTTGTGCATAAGCTGAGTAGCACCCTTAACGCCCATGTCAACAACAGTAGGGTCTTTCATGAAGTCTTCGTCAGTGTAGTCAAAAGCCTGCTGAACCATCTTTACAGTGTAGTCAGTACCAGCATAAGTAACGCCGCCACGAGTGGTATTACCCTGGCCAGCAGCAACCTCTTCAGCCTTGCCGCTGTAAGTGTAAACGTTAATAGTCTTAGTCATGCCAGCCTCTTCAGCAAGAGAGTTGTCGACTGCCATGAGGTTACGAGTGTTAACAGAAGTGGTAAGTAAATCCTTAGCCTTAGCCTCGATTACTTTATTAGCAAAAACAGTATTAGCCATTAAATTCGGCCTCCTTAATTAAATAATTTATTAAAAAGTTCAGGCTGTGTTTCAGCCAGCTTGTTGAGTTCTGCAATAGAAAGCTTCTTTGCAGACTCCTTAGTGAGTTCGGCCGTATTAGTATTACCATTACCCTTAGGCGCCTTACCTGCTAAGCGTCTTTCAACTTCAGCCTTAACAGCGCCCTTGAATAGTTTGTCAAGCTTATCAATGTTAGCTTGAGAAGCTTCCAAATCATCAGTAATAGTAATAATGTCTGCGAACTCTGCGCTCAATCCACGACTTGAAAGAACGCTCTTTAATTCGCTCTTATTCTGAGCAATAGTAAACTGCGCGAGCTGCTCTTCTAATTCAGCAATTCGATTATCTTTCTCAGCCTTCTCTCGCTCATCGCCATCAAGCTTGGAAAGAGATAATTGCTTATCGTGCTTCTTCTGCTGCTTCTTTAAAGCTTCAGTTACACGCTTATCTGTCTCGCGCTGTAGGAGTTCAAGAACCTCTTCCTGAGTATAAGTCTTAGGTTCATTTGAATTGTTCTGATTCTGAAGGCCCTCGGTTTGAGTTCCATCTGCACCATCAGTAGTAGTAGTAGTAGTATTAGTGTTTAAATCTGCCATTTAGATACCTCCAAGTTCCAGCTCATTGACTGGCCCTTTTAATAAAATTTAGTTACTTGTTTAACGTCTAAGTCCCTTAACGACAAATTATTCAATAACAGGAACGATGCAGCACCTGCAGCGGGGATGGGCAGGAATTGGCACGTTCTCATTAATTGTATATATCTTTTTGTGTAGTTTGCCGCATACATCACAGCGTCTCTCGTCCTTGTCGGCCCATACCTGAACTTTCTGAATTCCATAGTCCTGGTAACGCTGTCTAGCAGCTTGAGTCTGAACATGAGCTATCTCTGTCTTAGCAAGTGCATCTGCTCTCTCATAGGAAACTGAGAAGCGCTCTTGTAGAACTTGTTTCAATTGAGAAGAAGTCTTACCAGTGATTACACAGTGAACAAGCTCCTCGTTAAGTGTCTCAGCGAGCAGCTCTGTATTCTCCCATATACGCTGGCTCCAGCTCTTACCATCAGCAACCCATATCTGATTAATAAGTTGCTGCGCGCCCGCACTGTCGATAGTGTTAAAGGCTTCTAAGCCAGGAATAGCAATTGAATAGTAAATATCAAAAAAGTTCAGCTCAAAATATTTTGTTAGTAAAGAAACTTCCTTTTCTCCAAGTGTTCTAAGCTTCTGGCGCATCTGGCCCTGCATCTGCCAGTAAGCATCTAGCTTATAAAGTAAAGCAGGAGTAATCTGCGCGCCTTCTTTCTGCTGGAGTAATACTTTGTTATAAGTGTTCTCAAACTCAGCTATTACTTGTCTAGCAGCTGTTGCATAGTACTTGGAGAGCTGTTTCTCTATTTGTTTTAAGGTTTTTTTACTGAGCGCAGCCTGTGCTGCAGCCGTTCGATTTCCCCAATAGCTCACAGGCTCACCTCCCCGTCTTGCATACTTAAGTAGAGAGGCTGTTAAACCCCTCTACTTTTTCGGGAAAAAATCAAAATTTATTCTTCTTCTTCTTCTTCTTCGTCGCCTTCTTCTGTATGAGGCGCGAAACCATAGAGAGCCATGTTCTGCGCCTTCTGCTCTTTCATGAGTTCAAGCTCAATCTCAGCATCAACGCCAGGAATGAAAGAAAGTAAAGTCTTATCGCTAACAGTTCCCTTCAGAGCATTAACAAGATTAACGATGTCATTGTTATCAGAAGGAATATTGCGCTCAAACACAATTGTAGTATCACGATAAACTTCCTCTCCTAACTTGAGAGAAGCAATGCCGCAAATAATCTCTAAACGGCGCTGTAGAGCCTTTTTCATTCCGCTCTCGATCGTGCCTGCTCTTGTCTCCATTCCAGTTAATCTATAACGAATGGCTACACCAGAAGAAACACCGCCCACGAAAGTTTCAGAAGAGAAATCGGGGCAAGCTGCTGTTCTGTAGATAGAGTCATGTAAACGCTTGAAGATGTTTTGAACCTGAGTATCATTACCAGCCTTAGTTAACCAGGCAGCAACCGCGCCCTCTGGCAGCATTAAAACTCTGTTCTCTTTCATGCTTGCGACGTCTTCACCATCTAGCTCTGCGCCAGTAATGGTTAAATAGGCATCACAAAAAGCGCTATAATCATCGATTTCTGCGCTAATAAGTTCGTTTATGGAATCTTGCTCAGTGATAATGCAGTCGAATATGCTCTTTTCATCAGGAAGAGAAAAGATATTTGCGGGGCACTGTCCAAAATAATGAGGCTCTTCACTTAAGAAAGATAAGACACCTTCATAACCGTGCATTGAATAATGCTTAATGGAATAATCGGAGTAGACATCTACAAGGTAAATGTCGGAAGCGTCCCAAGTATTAGCCTGATACATTCTTACAAAGTAAAGTAAGTCAGCAGTCAAACTATCGTCAAAAACACCGAAACAAGTAAGAGGATTGATTAAACGGAAACGAACCTTTCCAGCGCCGTCTGTATACATAAGCTCAGCGGCCGTGCCATAGATTAAAGCATCGTGTAAGAAGTCGCTGTCCTCGCTCTGGTAATCGTTATAGCGTAAAATGTCCATAATATCTTCAATGTCATCCTTACTGGTATAACTGATAAAGCCAGGAGTTGCGATATAGCCTCTATAGCTATCTACAATGTTCTTACAGTAGTTAATTACTGTTCTATTGCAAGGTTTGGAAGCGTCACTGTATGCCTTATTAAGAATGGCGTGAATGCCATCATAATAATTCTTCCAACGCTGTCTCTTTGGAACAACATCAAGGTGAAACTTTCTAATCATTTTACCCAAAAGCTCAGGAGACAGCTCAACGTCTTTATTTAAATAAAACAATTAAATCACCTCTTATTCAGTAGGCGCTGGTTCGTCTACCTCGATATAATTAGAAATATTGTCATGAGAGCCGATAAATAAAGTTTTAGCATAAAGATGCTCCTGAATCTGATTGCCCTCTTCATCCTCATGGAAGCGAGGCTCAGCCCAGTCGAAAACTTTGCCTTCATCGGCATCGTAACGAATTAATGCAAAATTAGTAGATTTCATTTATTTTTCCTCCTTAAATATAGGTAACAGTCCAGCCCTTATTAGCTGCTACTGCAATTTCTTCTTCGGTTAATGTGTTAACTGCGCCGCCGTCAGTAAGTTCACCTTCCGCGCCTTTAAATTCAACTGTATTTATAGGTGGATTGTCATAATTTGAGTAGTTAGCTAAATAAGCACTAGTATCAGGTAAACTATTTATCGTTCTAACTGCGCTGTCATGGTTATAGCGAGAATATGCGGGGAGAGTAGTCCACCAATCAGGGTCGTTTTTAAGCGCCTCATAAGTTGTAGCATCTGTTACGCGCTTATCTTCTCCGATACCATAATCAACAATATTTGAGGCCTTTGGAGCGTATCCATGTTCAGCACAATCTACTATAAAATTCTTCCAATTGGCGTTATATGGAGTACCATCTTCTTTGGTTCTAAACATAAAATCAGAAGCTCTATAACTACCAGAAGACAGTCCACCGCCACCAAGAGAAAACGGGTCGAAATTGGCGGTACTGTTTGCATAGTAAACTGGCATATTTACTACTTTATCAAGAATATAATTATAACCAAGCATATTATAATAAGGTGATTCCACGAAGTGTGTCTTAGACTTACTGTTTTCTATATAATTTTGTAGCCAGTCAAAAGCAGGAGTTAAATCTCTAGCGCGATTTACCCTATAGAATAAATAGTTAAGACGGTCGTATGTTACTAAATTCGTATATGGAGTCAGGTTCTCAAAAAATTTATTTATTTCTTCACTTGGTAAGTGACTGCACCCATAAAATAAATATTCTATTCCGTTTAATTTGCCAGTAATATGAGGTAGTTTGGTAAGTCTATAACAATCTCTAAACATACCAATAACACTAGCGCCTATACAATAAAAAGATAAACCGCTTAAATCTTCTAATTCCCAACTGAATCTAAACATATTAGTCGCGTCTATTGCAGCCTCAAAATTTAGACGTTCTGGGCAATTTTCCAGAAACATTGAAAATTTACTATCAGAAAAAAGCTCTGGATAGTGGCCTCCGTTAAGTGTTATTACTTCAGGAAGCCAGCTAGTTTCAATAGACTTGATTTCATCAGCCAATTCTGGCACTGGAATCAACTCAGTTTTACCAGTTTTTTCTCTAATAGCATCTCCAATATCCGTAAGTGTAGATTTATTAATAACATACTTACTCATACACTATCATCCTCCGCTATCAAGAAAGAGTCTAAAACAGCATTAGTAATCTCAGCTTTATCCTCTTCAGTTAAGATATAGCCAGAAGGGCCTCTTAAGCCTTCGAGTTGCTCTGGAGTGAACATATCATAGGTAAAGGGCGCGCCAGTGTCTCCCTTCTCACCTTGTGGGCCAATTGGGCCTTGAATACCTTGTGGGCCTTGAATACCTTGTGGGCCTTGCTCACCTGTATCACCTTTATCGCCCTTATCTCCTTGAATACCCTGAATACCCTGAATACCCTGAGGGCCACGTAAAGACTCAATCTGTGCAGTGGTTAGACTCTCAAAAGCAACAGTGCCATCAACGCCTTTGTCACCTTTATCGCCTTTATCACCTTTATCACCTTTAGGGCCTTGAATACCTTGTGGGCCTCTTAAAGACTCTCTTTGTTCGTCGGTTAAGTCAGCAAAAGTCATAGTACCGTCTGCGCCTTTAGGGCCTTGGATACCTTGTAAGCCTTGAATACCCTGAGGGCCTTGAGGGCCAGTCGCGCCAGTATCGCCTTTCTCGCCCTTATCTCCCTTATCGCCCTTATCACCTTTGGCACCAGGCTCACCTTGAGGGCCTTGAGCTCCTACAGGGCCAGTTTCTCCTTTGTCACCTTTATCGCCCTTATCGCCCTTCTCGCCTTTTAAACCAGGCTCACCTTGGTAACCTTGAGGGCCTCTTTCACCCTTCTCACCTTGAGGGCCAGTTTCACCTTGGAAACCACGAGGGCCTTGCTCTCCTTGAGGGCCAGGTTCTCCCTTTTCGCCCTGGAAGCCACGAGGGCCTCTCTCACCAGTTTCTCCCTTCAAACCCTGAATACCCTGAGGGCCTTGCTCTCCGCGCTCTCCTGTGGCTCCTCGAGGGCCTTGTGGGCCTTGTGGGCCTGTAAGTGCAGCGAGCTGCTCTTCAGTAAACATATCGTATGTAAATGGTAAGCCAGGTTCTCCCTGTTCGCCTTTATCACCTTTAGGGCCTTGGAGTCCTCTCTCACCATCGAAATAATCAACACCCTTTATAGGAGTGTAACCATCTTTGCCAGGCTTACCTTCGGGGCCTTGTGGGCCTGTCTCACCAGTAAAGCCACGTAATCCTTGAGGGCCTTGAGGGCCAGTAGCTCCTGTAGGGCCAGCATCTCCTTTGGGGCCTTGAATACCAGGCTCACCCTGCGCGCCCTTCTCTCCAGGAATACCCTGTTCTCCTTTCTCACCCTTCTCTCCAGGCAATCCATCGAAATAATCGACTCCCTTTACAGGAGTATAACCATCCTTTCCAGGTTCACCATCTTTGCCAGGCATACCCTGAAGAACAGGAATGTCAATCCAAGGAGAAGAAGCATCAGGGCGAACTTTTAAAATAGACATTCGATCGCCTCCTTAAGCAAGAGTTACAGTCCAACCTTTTGCGGCTGCCACTGCAATTTCTGCTTCAGTTAAAGTATTGATTGCGCCGCCATCGGTTTTAGAACCTGCAGCGCCAGTAAATTTAATTGTATTAGTACCACCAGCTGTAGTAAGATATTCGCTTGTATCTGGTAAAGAGTTAAGCGTCTCTACTGCGCTAGTGTGATTATAGCGAGAGTACTCGACTTTCTTAGTCCACCAATCAGGGTCGTTCTTTAACGCCTGATAGCTGGCATCGTCTGTTACTTCCTTATCTGCTGTGATACCAGAGTTATAGTTCAAGATAGAACCCTGATTAGCTTGAGTTGTGTAGCCAATACCAACAAGTTGCAAGTTCTGAGCCTTCCATTTTGATGAAATGGGAGTTCCATCATCGTTAGTCTTAAAAACAATTCTAGCAAGACGGCCGCAATCAGCAAAAGTAGTGTAGAAAGCATTAGCTGTCCAAGTAGCCTTATCGTAGCAAGGTAAATCAGTTATTTCGTCTAAACTGTGGCACTTATTAAAACCAGAGTAATAAATGCTATAGCTATTACTAACATACTGATTCATGATTTCAAAAAGCTTCTTACTAATCTTTCTTAAAGAATTGCAATTGTTAAATAGACTACTATAGCGCACAGCTGAACTACTGGTAGAAGTAAGATGGCTTGTCCAATCGTTATTATCAAAAAAGCTATCTGGAATCTCTCGTAATTTATAGCACTGGCTAAACATATTATCCATTTGCTTAAATTCAAAACCTCTAATGTCAGGCACTTCAGTTAGATTAATACATTGCTGAAACATATAAGAAGAGTTGCCTGAGCCAGGAATGGTTAATGTTACTGGCAATTTTGGAATGCTATTTGAACCATAAAACATATAGCTTAAATTATTAGCGTTCATAAACTTAAGCTTGTTAGG
>JAEIGA010004729.1_pt1 | contig 20992 bp, 13 predicted proteins | sample 9270691 | NCBI WGS metagenome assembly JAEIGA01 (sample SAMN17057246, study PRJNA624740) | gut metagenome | biome: biome; isolation source: fecal sample | host: Bos grunniens | place: China: Xizang | collected 2019 | reverse complement strand
GGACAGGTTTTTGAGGCCGCAATTCCTATCGCCATCATTGCAGTGGGAGTTTCAGGTGCCCTCAAAAGAAAGAATGCCTTGGGTGAGAATGTAATTATACAATCTATCGGTGCATGCTCCGGTTCAATTGTAGCAGGCGCCATCTTCACCCTTCCTGCACTATATATATTACAGGCCAACTATCCTGAGCTTACCGTAGACTTCTTCAAAGTCTTTATGAGTTCTCTCCTTGGTGGTGTATTGGGTATCCTGTTCCTTATTCCATTCAGGAAATACTTTGTCAGCGATATGCATGGAAAATATCCTTTCCCTGAGGCGACAGCCACCACCCAGGTGCTTGTAAGTGGTGAGACAGGCGGAAACGGTGCCAAACTTCTCCTTACAAGCGGACTTATTGGAGGTTTGTATGATTTCATAGTATCGACATTCGGATGGTGGGCCGAGACCTTCTCTTCAAGAGTGCTTCCTTTTGGCGAGGCCATAGCTGACAAGGCAAAAGTGGTGCTTAAATTGAACGTTGGAGCAGCTGTACTTGGATTGGGATATATTATAGGTCTTAAGTATGCTTTCATTATATGTTGCGGTTCATTCCTTGTATGGTTCTTCATCGTTCCGTTGCTCAACCTATGTTTTGGAGCAGAAGGGGTAACAATAATGGGCACTGAATTTGCCAATATGAGTGCAATGAGCGCAGAGGAGATCTTCTCAGGATACGCACGCCACATAGGTATTGGTGGCATTGCCGCTGCCGGTGTTATAGGTATCATCAAATCTGCAGGTATCATCAAATCTGCATTCGGGCTGGCTGTCCAGGAGTTTGGCGGTAAAAAAGGCGAAGCTGCCAAACCTGCAAGAACACAAAGGGATATATCAATGAAAATTATCGTGTTCGGTATTCTCCTTACTCTTGCTGTAACTTTCCTATTCTTCCAGTTTGGTGTTGTGAACAATTTGAAACATGCAATTATAGCTCTTCTTACAGTAGGTATAATCTCATTCCTGTTCACTACAGTGGCTGCCAATGCCATTGCAATTGTGGGTACCAACCCTGTTAGCGGAATGACTCTTATGACACTTATTTTGGGCTCTGTAATTATGGTGGCAAGCGGACTTACAGGTACTGCCGGTATGACAGCAGCCCTTATTATAGGTGGTGTTGTATGTACCGCCCTTTCTGTATCAGGAGCATTCATTACCGACCTTAAGATTGGCTATTGGATTGGAACAACTCCTGCAAAACAGCAGAGCTGGAAATTCTTGGGTACTCTTGTTGCAGCAGCTACAGTAGGCGGTGTTATGATGGTTCTTAATGATACATACGGATTTACCGGTCCGGATGCACTTGTAGCGCCACAGGCTAATGCCATGGCTGCAGTCATTGAGCCTTTGATGAGCGGTGGAAATGCCCCTTGGTTCCTATATGGAATAGGTGCAATACTTGCCATTGTGCTTACTGTATTCAAAGTTCCTGCATTGGCATTCGCACTTGGTATGTTCATTCCGCTTGAACTAAACCTTCCTCTACTTGTTGGTGGTGGTATAGCATGGTATGTAGGCAGCCGAAGCAAAGATGAGAGTGTAAACAAAGCACGTACCGACAAAGGAACCCTATTGGCCAGCGGTTTCATTGCAGGAGGTGCATTGATGGGTGTCGTAAGTGCAATAATGAGATTCTGCGGTATCAACCTGCTTGCAAGTGAGTGGCAAGGTTCAAATGCTGCACAATATGTTGCTATAGTCGCTTATGTTGCCATCATAGCATACTTGATTTACGCATCAATGAAAGAGGATAAAAAATAGATCTGATGTTTGAGGGAAATTTCATAAATGCACTGCTCCTCACTCTGATTGCCGGACTGGCAACCGGAGTGGGTGGAGCAATCATCATGTTTGTCAAGAGGTTCAGTCCTAAAGTTCTCTCTGCTGCACTTGGTTTTTCGGCAGGGGTGATGATATTCATATCATTAGTTGAGCTTTTCTCCGAATCGCGCCACTCATTGAGCCTTCTATTTGGCGACAAACTTGGTATGCTTTATACGCTGCTTGCATTTTTTGGCGGAATGGGTCTGATTGCACTTATTGACCACCTCGTTCCATCTTATGAAAATCCCCACGAGGTAAACCAACTTACAATTGAGGTGCACAACAATGCTGTGGGACTTGAAAATTCCCTTCCCGACAGCCCCCCGGCCACAGAAAACAAAGAGTCGAAAAAACTGCTCAGGCTGGGACTGCTCTCGTCAATTGTAATAGCAGTACATAACTTTCCCGAAGGTCTTGCCACATTTGTAACTGCAATGGAAGACCCGTCGTTAGGTTTAAGCATTGCATTTGCCATTGCTCTGCACAACATTCCTGAAGGAATAGCTGTAGCAATACCTATATATTACGCGACAAAACGCAGAGGCAAGGCTGTATGGAATGCCACGCTTTCTGGCCTTGCAGAGCCATTGGGTGGAATTCTGGGATTTATACTTCTGAGCAGATTGCTCTCAGACTCATTCATAGGAATAGTTCTGGCATCAGTTGCAGGTATTATGGTATACATATCGCTTGATGAACTGTTGCCTACCGCAGAGAACTATGGAGCGCACCACATTGCCATCATTGGTGTAATTACCGGTATGGCATTCATGGGGTTTGGAATGATGCTATTCTAATTGGCAAAAATATTTTTTAATGCGGCAGAATATTGTCGGGACAAAAGAAGAAAAGAGAAAATATATAAAGAAAATGGAAAAAGTTTTAGATAAATTTTTAAGATATGTGGCTGTTGAGACCACATCAAATCCGGAGAGCGAGAGCTTTCCGAGTGCAAATTGCGAATTTGACCTGCTCAAGTTGCTTGTAGAGGAGCTTGGCAAAATGGGTATTGAGGCTCAGATGGACCAGTATGGTTATGTTATGGCTACAATACCTTCAAATATTGATGATGCAGATGTTCCTTCTGTAGGATTCATTGCCCATGTTGATACTGCACCCGATGCAAGCGGCAAGGATATAAAACCACAGATTATAGAGAACTACAACGGAGAGGACATTCTTCTCAACGAAGAGAAGGGCATCTCTCTCAAAGTTGCTGATTTTCCTGAACTTGCCGGCTATAAAGGCCAGACTATAATTACAACCGACGGCACAACCCTTCTTGGCGCAGACGACAAGGCGGGCATTGCTGAGATTATGTGTATGGCACAATATATAATGGAGCATCCGGAGTTCAAGCATGGCGAGATAAAGATTGGCTTCACTCCAGATGAGGAGATTGGCCGCGGTGTTGATTTCTTTGATGTTGAAAAGTTCGGTGCCAAATATGCCTATACCTTTGATGGCGGACAGATTGGAGAACTTGAGTATGAAAACTTCAATGCAGCAGGCGCCAAAGTACATATCCAGGGTTGCAACATTCATCCTGGCTACGCCAAGGATAAAATGAAGAATGCCATTATGATAGGAATGGAGTTCCACTCACTTCTACCTATAAATGAGCGTCCTGAATACACTCAGGATTATGAGGGCTTCTACCTTATGACCCAATTTAAGGGTGCTGTAGAAGAGGCAGACTTCCAATATATAATAAGAGACCACTGCTCAAAGAAATTTGAACAGAAGAAGGCTTTCATGCAGGAGTGTGCAAACTTCATAAACAAGAAGTATGGCGAAGGCACTGTAACTCTCGACATCAAGGATCAGTACTACAATATGCGTGAGCAGGTTGAGCCTCATTACTTTATTGTAGAGAGAGCTATCAAGGCTATGGAGATGGCAGGCATAAAACCAAAGGTACAGCCTATCAGGGGTGGTACCGACGGTGCAAGACTCTCATTTATGGGACTTCCGTGTCCGAACATCTTTGCCGGCGGCCACAATTTCCACGGCAAACTCGAGTATGTGCCGGTAGAGAGTATGGAGAAGGCAGTGGAAGTTGCATTGAATATTGTAAAACTCTTTGCTGAAAAGGCATAATCAGCCAAAACATTGTCTGCAGATAAGGACAAATTGCAACATAAAAAAGGGGACCGACAACAAGTCAGGCCCCTTTTCTTATATCAGTACCACAACTGTTTTTTGCAATTATACCGGCCGCATTACACTATTTTTTTGCCTCAACCTGCTCTATGATCTCCTTTGCAAGTGCGGGCTTGTTTGTTGTAATGTAATCAACACCCAACTGTGCCATTGTTGCAATCATTTCTGGATTGTCTACAGTCCACACATTTACAACCATTCCAAGTTCATGTGCCTGCTCTATCCACTCCGCATTAACAAGAGTTAGCGAATGGTGGTAGTCCATTCCCATAATGCCGTCGTTCTTCAACTCATAAGGAGTTTTGTCTCCGGTAAGATACTGCACCATAATGCCGGGAATCTGCTTTGCAGCCTCAAGACACGCTTCATAACTGAAAGAGATTATTGAGACCTGGTCAAGCATCTTCATCTTCTTCAACAAGAAAGCCACCTTTGATACAATCTCCGCTGCCTGATCCAGTCTCTCGTGAGGTTTGATCTCAAGCACCAACGGCAACTTTACCAATTTGGTTGAACCATCCTTCTGTTTTACCTTGTAGCCCTTCTTGCCGGCCTTCAGGAACTGCTCCAAAGTTGGAACTTTCTCGCCATTTGGCAGTGTAATCCCCATTACATCGGCATACGAAGAATGCTGTATGTTTGCAATTGTACCCACCTGGGGACCATGGCATACAACAAGAACACCATCGGTAGTCATATTTATATCAAATTCACAGGCATCGGCACCTACCTCGTGGGCCATTTTAAGTGCAGTTATTGTGTTCTCATACGAACCTTCGGTATCCCAATGGCCTCTATGGGCAACCACCTTTGTTTTGCTTTGTGCCATAATGGAACCTGCAAAAGAGAGCGATGCCACAATCACAAGTGACATCTTTAATGCTTTGGCATAAATATTTTTCATAAGAAAACCTTTTCGTTAATAATAATATTCTAAACTGGAGTGTGAAGATAAGACAAATTATTCAAATTGAGCGAAAATTCTTTTTGCCATTACCTTTGCAAAGCCACCATAGGGCTTCCCGACAATCGCAAAACCTACGGTCCCCGAATCCCAGGAACAATTTTACCTTATCGTTTGCACTTAACGTTAAACAAAACTATTTTTGTACAGAACAACTTTTTTTGTGCAAAAATTGCACAAGTTGGAATTGAGGGATTTCCACCGAGGGCAGAAAACGGATTGCAGACAATACCCTGGTGGCTTTAACATTGATGATTGCAGAAAGCTGCACAGAAGAAAAAGATATAATGGTAAAATTAGTAGTAAATCTTATCAACCGACAAAACCAATGACAACAGAAACACCAGTTCTCAACGAACATAACAAAGCGGAGTATCCTCCGATGCATACTGCAGAGCATATTCTTAATGCCACAATGGTAAAACTTTACGGCTGTCCGCGCTCAAAGAATGCGCACATCGAGCGCAAGAAGAGCAAATGCGACTATCTTCTCTACAAGGAGCCTTCACAGGAGGAGGTTATGGAGATTGAGAAGAGGGTCAATGAGGTTATTAGTTCAAATCTGCCCGTTACAATTGAATTTGTATCGAGGGAGGAGGCTGCCTCAATCGTTGACCTGAGCAAACTTCCCGAAGATGCGTCACAGACTCTGAGAATTGTACGCATTGGAGATTACGATGCCTGTGCCTGCATTGGCGCACATGTCAATTGCACATCCGAGATTGCCCCGTTCAAAATCATAAGTGCCGATTATACACCAGCGGAAAGCGGGGATGCACCGGGCAGATGGAGGGTAAGGTTCAAATTGTTGGAAAAATAGAGCAATACCGCAAAAATAAAAAAGGCAGGTGATTACCTGCCTAAAGTTCCAACTACCCTGAAGTAATAATCTTCAGGTCCGTTATATATCAATTCGTAGAAATTGTCATCTACCTTGTAATATTTTGTGCCGTTTATTGTAACCTCTTCAAATCCGTACGGCAGTTCGTAGACTATCGCCCCAACAGGAGGATCCACCACTACATAATTGCTGCCTGACTTGATATAGTAGAGGCCATCATTGTCGGTATAATACCTTTGGGTTCTGCCGTATGCATCACGTATTGCATAATTTGTAAGGGCAATTACCCCATCAAGGAGTGAACGTGCTATAACTGCACCAACAGGAGGACGGCAAATCACATAGACTTTATTTATGTACCTGTAGTAACGTCCGTCAACATAGTAGTAATCGTATGGTCCTCTATGGATTACCTTCGCGCCAAATGGCAAAGTATGTCTGTAGTAGCCATAAAAATGTACGCTTGGACGTGGCCTGAAACCTGCAGGATAGTGTTTGTAGCTCGGTTTGTAATGGTTAGGTGGAGGAGGAGGCAGTGTTACATTACCAGGTCTTCCCGACGGCCTGTTACCATATTGCGGTGGCCTATTACCCTGCTGTGGTCTTGCGCTCTGTTGAGGAGGCCTGTTCCCTTGCTGCGGTCTTGCGCTCTGTTGAGGAGGCCTGTTCCCTTGCTGCGGTCTTGTACTCTGCTGTGGTGGTCTGTTGCCCTGCTGTGGTTTGTGCTGGTATGACGGTTTCTGGACCTGCGGGCTCTGAGCAGGTTGTCTTTTATTGTCCGGCCGGCTGTCGGGTCTATATGCAGAATTGCTCTGACTGTTAATTCCTCTTCTGTACTGTGACTGGGCGAAACCAATCTGAGCTGTTGCAAAAAGCATCATCACCAATGATGCAAATGCCATAATTAATAATCTTGACCTTCTCATAACTTCAGTTTTAAGTATTAATAATAGTCAATGTTAATTTTAGCAAGGCAATAATTGGGCCAAAAATTAAATCCATAATTTATGATAGTACTGTAATTAATGCTATTTTTGTAACAGTTTCTGCAAAAAAGAGGGAGGTTTACATGAAAAACAAAAGCAGTTTCATAAAAAGTGCATCAATTTTGTTAACCGCAATTGTGCTGTTGTTCCTGATTATAACCATATCGATCCAACTTATACTTACCCCCAAAAGCCTCAACAGGATTGTTGCCACTTTCAGCAATGAATATATAAATGGAGAGGTTAAGGCCGACACTATAAAGCTCCACATTTTCAAAGATTTTCCATATCTGACACTCTCTATACAGAACGGTGCGGTCATTTCAGGGGCACTTGCACATGTCAGGGATACCATGCCGCAGCTTATACCTGCCCAGGCCGATACTCTGTTGAAATTCAAATATCTCAACATTTCACTCTCACTGCCTCAATTGCTGAGTTCGAATGTAAACATAAAGAGAATCAACCTTGTCTCACCAGAAATATATGCATATCTTGCTCCCGACACTTCTGCCAACTACAATATTCTCAAGTCTACATCAGACTCTCTTGCCAATGAGAAGACAAAATCAGATGAGGAGAGCTCCATGGAGGTTACTGTCAACCGCATAAATATACGTGAGGGGGCAAAAATAGTCTACAACAGCATGCCCGACTCACTGCTTGCAGAATTGACCCTCAACAGGGCAAATCTGCGCGGAACATTCTCAACCAATCTCAACAAATTGCGGTTCAATCGGGCTGATATAAGCAAATTCTCTATCAGAAGCAGCAAACAGGCAACAATCAATGATACCCTGCATAGTGCCAATGCGGAGTTTACACTTGACTCCCTTGATATAAAGAACCTCAACGGAGGAGTCCTTGACATTGCCATAGCATCAACCACAACCTTAAGAATGAACAATACGGTTCTTGCCGAGCGTTTTCCGATTGGAATAAATGGTCAGATTGCATTTGACACAACACAGGCTATGGCCGGAAGACTCAATGACCTCACACTTTCAGTTGCAAGGATTCCTATAGTATTCAACGGAGACTTCTCATATCATCCCGACAGCATAACCACCCGGAATCTCTGTGGAAAAGTTGACGGTATGAAACTTACTGAACTTCTAAGATACCTTCCTTCAAATATACTTGACGATAAGGAGACCATCAGCAGCAATGCCAAAATCAACATTGATGTTGATGTGGATGGAACATATAATTTCAACACCGGAGCCATGCCCTCTGTTAAAGCCTCGCTTGAGATACCCGAGAGTCATGTGGAGTTCAAAGGGCGTGAATCACGCATCAACAGATTGGCTGCCGACATAAGGGCCAGTTTCTCACAGGGCAAAAAGAATACAGCATCTGTAGAGATAAGGAAAATGGTTATTGACGGCAGAGGAATACACCTTGGAGCAAAGGGAAGGATTGACGAGTTCACTTCTGACAATCCATATATAGATCTGGGCATAACGGCAAGTGCCTATCTCGACACTCTTTGCAAACTATTCCCTGCCACAACAGGCTCACTGTTTGAGGGTACTGTCTCAGCAAATCTTGATGTAAAATCAAGACTGGGGAACTTGAACATCTACAGACTGGGCAACGCCGGAATCAAAGGTTCCATAAAGACCGACAGGGCCAAGGTCATTATTCCCCAAGAGGGCATATATGCCATACTGTCCGGTGTGGATATAGTAGCCGGTTCATCAAAGAATACCACAGATGACTCCATTGAGAAGAATTTGAAGATGCTTGCAACTAACTCCACTGCTGACTCCATATACATAAAGATAAAGGATGAACTGATGGTAGCTGCAAGGGATTTGAGGGTTGCCGGACATCACTCGGCAGAGGCAATTGCAATGGATACAAGCAAAAAGAGGGTGCTTCCTCTCAATGGCATAATTGAAGCAAGCAGACTGGATATAAGGGGCAAAGACTCCGTTGCCCTTGCAATGGACAAGCCTAACATTGGAGTGAGCATACTTCCCAAAAGCGATAACGCCGGCATACCTGTAATGAGTGTAAATGCCAAAGCTTCGAGAATGAGGGCAAGGGGACTCGAAAACAGATACAGCATACAGGATGGCGCCTTTACGGTAAAGGCTGTTTTGGATAACCGCGAGTACAAGGCACAGATGGAGAGAATGAACAGACGGCTTGATTCTCTACAGAAGGTATATCCTGATATTCCAAGGGATTCTCTTCCGGGACATATGCGCGCTATGAGAATGAGGAGTTCCCAAGGGGCACAGAGAGGTGATTTCATCAAAGATGACATTGATCTGAGAGTAGACAGAAGCCTTGGCGATATTATCAGACAATGGGATATACAGGGTAGCATAAAAGCAAAAAGCGGAAGAGTTGTAACCCCATATTTTCCAATGAGGACACGAATGGAGAACCTGAACATAGGTTTTACAACAGATATTATAGAGTTCAATGATACCAGAATAAGGAGCGGCAACAGCATTTTTAATCTGTCGGGAAGAGTGGATGGATTGAAAAGGGCAATGCTTGGACGCGGCAACATTGGATTCAACGGCAAGATTGTGGCTGATACAATAAATTTCAATCAGATCCTTAAGGCGGCAAATGGAGGCATAGCATATATGGGAAGATCTCAGGCGTATAAGGATTCTTTGGCTGAAGAAAGCAGTGAAGATGCTGTTGAGCAGTTGATGAGTACCTCCGCCCAAACTACAGAGTCGGCACTGATTGTACTTCCGGGCAACCTCAATGCCGAAGTTGGACTTGATGTCAAATATGGTATCTATTCCAATATTGTACTCCATAAAATTGGCAGCAGGCTTACAATAAAGGAGAGATGCCTTAAAATTTCAGACTTTGAAGCGGCTACAGATGCCGGCAGCATGAGTATGAGTGCATTTTACGCTACAAGAAGCAAAAGTGACATATCCACAGGATTTGATATGGAACTTAAAGATATTTTCATTGAAAAATTTATTGAAGCGACACCTGAGATTGATACTCTGCTTCCTATGCTCCGCTCACTTGAAGGAAGGATCAACTGCCAGTTTGCAGCCAAGGCACAACTTGACACAGCAATGAATTTCATTCTTCCATCACTAAAAGGTGTGGCACGCATAACCGGAGACAGCCTTGTACTTTTGGATGGTGAAACATTTGACCTTATAGCGAAAAAACTCAAGTTCAAAAACAAAAACAGGAATCTCATAGACCACGTATCTGTGGAGATGCTCATAAATGAGAACAAAATTGACATCTTCCCATTTATGATGGAGATGGACAGATACCAGTTTGCAATGAGCGGAACACAGAACCTTGACTTGAGCTTTGATTACCACATTTCTGTGCTCCATTCACCTATACCTTTCAGGCTTGGTGTAACCATCTTTGGCAATATGGATGATTTTGACTTCAAGATTGGCAAAGCAAGATACAAGAGTGCCAATCTGCCGGTATACACAGCACTGATTGACAGCACCAGAATAAACTTGCGCGACCAGATTGCAAACATATATAAAATTGGAGTGGAAGCTGCCCTTAAGGAGGATAAGGCCATGCAACGTATTAAGAGCGAAAAGGTGAAGAATGAGGCACTTATTCCTCAGGAGATGGAGGAGCTTACCCAACAGGAGCAGCAGGAGTTGGAACAGATTGAACCTGCACCACCTGTTTTTTAAACCTAAGGGCCATTTTTCAGTCTAACTTTTTTCAAATTTTCATTTTTAATAATGACGATTTTTACATTGATTTAAATACCAAAAATTATAATTGAACTACATGAAGAAATTATTTCTAACCTTTGCAGCAGCACTATTTGCATGTGGCTCTGCATTCACCGCCCAGGCGGCTGACTCTCCTTTATGGATGAGGTATTCAAAGATTTCTCCCGACGGCAAGCAGATTGCCTTTGCCTACAAGGGTGATATTTACGTTGTTCCTGCAACAGGCGGCCAGGCCAGACAGGTTACAACATCAGAGGCTTTTGATTCACAACCTGTATGGTCAAATGACAGCAAGACAATTGCATTCGTTTCTGACCGTTTTGGCGGAATGGACATCTTTACCATTCCCGCAACAGGCGGTGCAGCAAAGAGAATTACCACACACTCAGGCACTGAGACACCTCTTGCATTCTCTGCTGACAACAAAACAATCTACTTCTCCGCATCATTGCAGGATCCGGCTTCAAGTGTGCTTTGGGCAAAATGGATGCAGGAGCTCTATCAGGTAAGTGTAAACGGCGGACGTCCAGTGCAGATTACAGCAACTCCGGTATGCAGCGTAAGTTTTGACAAGGATGGAAAATCATTCCTTTACTATGACCAGACCGGAATAGAGAACAGTTGGAGAAAGCACCATGTATCTTCTGTTGCAAGAAACATTTTCTACTACGACAGCGCAACAGATACCCACAAACAGATTACCACAAATCCAGGTGAAGACCGCGACCCTATTTTCTGTGGCGACGGTAAAATGGTATTCTTGAGCGAGCGCAACGGCGGCAGTTTCAATGTTTACGAAGCATCCGTTAATGATGCCGAGAATGTAAAGGCTCTTACAAGTTTCAAAAAACACCCTATCAGATTCCTCAGCCGTGCAAATGACGGAACACTATGCTTTGGATTCCAGGGCGAGATCTACACATTGGCAACCGGCGGCAAGGCACAAAAAGTGAACATTACCATTGCCGAAAATGATAATCAGGAGAAGATTGAGACCATAAGATTGAGTACTGCAAACGAATTTGACGTTTCAGAAGATGGAAAAGAGATTGTACTCATCTCAAGGGGCGAGGTATTTGCCACAACCGACAAATTCTCTACAACCAAACAGATTACTACAACTCCAGAGGCTGAGTTGGGCATCACCATCTCTCCAGACGGAAAGACAATTGTATACTCAAGCCTTAAAACCGGCACATGGAACCTCTACAAGGCCACAAGAGCAAACAAGGAGGATCTTCACTTTGCAAATGCAACCCTTATAAATGAGGAGCCTTTGTTCAAAGACAATACAATTGAGCGTACAATGCCTAAATTCTCTCCTGACGGAAAAGAGATTGCCTACATTGAGGACCGCGTATACTTGAAAGTATTGAACCTTGAAACAAAGAAGGTAAGAACCATCACAGACGGATCTCAACACTACGGCTTTGACGAGACCGGTTTTGATTTCCAGTGGTCACCAGACTGCAACTGGTTTACAATCACCTTTACAACCAACCGCAGAAGCCCATACGATGATATAGGAATTGTATCTGCAAAGACCGGTGGCAAAATTTACAATGTAACAAACAGCGGTTATATTGACAAATCACCAAAATGGGTGATGAACGGTAATGCCATCCTGTTCATCTCAAACAGATTGGGTATGCGCTCTCACGCATCATGGGGCAGCCAGAATGACGTTTTCATTGCCTTCTTGAACAAAGAGACAATGGACAAATTCACAATGAGTGAAGAGGATTACGCATTGTATAAAGAGGCTGAAAAACTAAGGAAAGAGGAGGAGAAGAAAGAGGCTGCAACCAAATCTGACGACAAGAAGAAGGGTGCAGACAAATCTGCCGATGCAAAAAAAGATGACAAGAAGGATATTGTAATTGAGTTTGAAGGTCTTGAGGACAGGGTAATGCGCTTGTCTCCTATGTCGGGAAACATTGCCGATGCAGAACTTACTGAGGATGGCGAGAGCCTTTACTTCCTATGTTCATTCGAAAAGAGATTTGACATGTGGGAGTACAAGACCCGTACACGTGAAATCTCACTAAAGAAGAAACTGAACTCAAATATGGGTTACTTGAAATGGGACAAACAGTACAAGAACCTCTATATTATGGGAACCAAGCCTGCTGTATTCAACATTGCAAGCGGAACTTCAAAACCTGTAAGTTTCAGTGCATCTATGGATCTTGACAGGGCCGGCGAGAGAAGATACATGTTCCATAATGCTGTAAACCAGGAGAGACACAAATTCTACAATGTAAACTACCACGGAGTTGACCTTGACCAACTTGAGAAGGAGTACACTCCATTCCTTGACCATATCAACAACAACTACGACTTTGCAGAGATGTTGTCGGAGTTCTTGGGCGAGTTGAACGTATCACATACAGGTTCCTCTTTCCAGGGTGTTCCTGCTGAGAAACCAACACCTGAGTTCGGCCTTTTGTTTGATATGAAATATACCGGTGACGGCCTTAAAGTTGATGATATCCTTATCAACGGACCATTCGGCTTGAGTTCATCAAAAGTAACTATAGGTACAATACTTGAGAAGATTGACAACCAGCCTATCAAAGCCGGCGAGGACTACTACCCTCTAATCAACGGAAAACAGGGCAAAGCGATGTTGTTCTCATTCTACAACCCTAACACAGGCGAGCGCTGGAACGAGACTGCAAAACCTATTTCAAGAAGCCAGCAGAACAACATGATCTACAAGAGATGGCTCGACAGCCGCGCTGCTGAGGTTGAGAGATTGTCGGGAGGCAGATTGGGTTATGTGCACATTGAGTCAATGAATGACAAGAGTTACAGAAATGTCTACTCCGACATTCTTGGCAAATATAACCTTAAGGATGGTATTGTAATTGACACACGCTACAACGGTGGTGGACGTCTTCACGAAGATATTGAGATTCTGTTCAGTGGTGAGAAGTACCTTGAGCAGGTTATGAGAGGCAAGATCTCTTGCGAGATGCCTTCGAGAAGATACAACAAACACTCGATTATGATAGTTTGTGAGGCCAACTACTCCAATGCTCACGGAACTCCATGGGTATACTCACACATGGGTATTGGCAAGACTGTAGGTATGCCTGTTCCAGGAACAATGACTACTGTAAACTGGGAGTACTGCCAGGATCCTTCACTTTACTTCGGTATTCCTGTAGTGGGTTACAGAACAAGAGAGGGCGTTTATTTGGAGAACTCACAGTTGGAGCCTGACTTTCTTGTAAGAAACAAGGCGCATGAGGCAATCGGCGGCCGTGACGAGCAACTTGAGGTTGCAGTCAGAGAGTTGTTGAAACAGATTGACGCAGACAAAGACAGATGGTAAACCATCCAGATAGAGGCAGAGTATAAAGATCCTGCCATATAAATGAAGAGTCCGAACTGAAATGTCTCTCATCAAACGGAGAAGAGGGTGACCCAAAAGGTCGCTCTCTTACTTTTTATATATCTCCACCTTCCATTCACAGAAAAGGTCTTCAAAATGGCCTTCGGTATGGTTAGCAATCTATTCCATCTGAGCAGTGATTGCCTACGCCCCTGAAGGATATTTTTCAGACCTTTCATGTTCCTATAGGATTGTATAATTGCAAAATAGATGAGATGAATTGAGGGTCATCATCACAACAGAAACTATTTGAGGGTCACCACCACAAGCACAGGGTTTGAATCATCTGTTAGTTTTGATGCAACCTCTTTCATTCTTGTAGAGTTTACCATTTGCGCAAACTCAATGAAATCCACGGCATCAACCAGCCTGTACATTTTGCCGTCATTCATATACGTCGGATAGAATGGCATTCCGCCGTCAAGGCAACAAATTCTTCAGTAATAAAAAGAAGATTATCCCTGCTCCATAGCGTTGCTCCTACCCTCTCATTTGTGGCATATTTACCGAAATCAAGAAAAAACACAGCATCCAATGACAAATCCAATGGGCTTACCCTATAGAGTGAATCATTGTGCATATACAGATAGAGATTCCCGGAACTGCTGAACAGGCTGGCACCTTTTGTAACCTTTATTGTTCCCATTAGTGTACCGGGCTGGTCAAGTACTGCTCTTGGCAATGATGCCCGGTCCATTGCCCTACCCATAGAATCCACCTTCACAAGAAGGTCCGCACCCTGTGATTCATCGAGCAATGATGGATTTCTCAAATAGATGCAATTATTATAACCCGAACAATACCCATTAAAAGTGAGGCTATTGCTCTTTACCTCTGCAAACCTTATAAAATCGCCATCCAATGTATAGTAAACAAATCTGTTGTAATCCACAACTATGAGTTGACTGACAGACTGGTCAATCATTATTGTCTGGATATTTGTAAATTCATTGTTGGAATTGCCAAAAGAGCCAATGGATGAAACAAAATCTCCATTTGATTTGAAATAAAGGGGCAATGTTTTTTTTGTCATCTGCAAGGCAGACTTGCTGCTGTACAAATATATTCTCTCCTCAAAACTCCTTATCTAAAGATTCTCCGCTCCTTCGAGCATACTTTCTGGAGTTGTCTCCAATGGTATATAATCAATTGCCGAGGCATATTCACTCAGTCCCACATTGCTCTTGCTCTCAAAAGCCTTTCCAATTTCAATCTCAGGTATTATACTGTCACAACTCCCATCACCAGCACATGAGACTAAAGAGACTATAATCAAGAGAGATAGTATGAAATACTGCAGTTTCATAATTGTGTATTTTTCTTAACAATATTTTCCAAAGGTAGGTATTCTAAAGCAATTATCTATGATAAGCAATCTGTTGTGTACAGTGGCATAAGACTTCAGTCTTTCAAAGTTATCTACAAAAAGGGGATGTTTTGTGTACGAAAGAGTGCTTAATCGCAACTTTGGAACAAGAACGCCTTGTTTTGTACCCGAGTTTAGCATAGAATGGGTGCACCAAAGAGTTGATTTGTGCCCGTTTGCAAAAATTTAGGTACCCCGGGAACAAAATAGCACCCAGCGTACATAACTTGCGAAAAGTATCACTTTGGGGAACAAACTTAGCACTGGCAAACAACTCAGCGCTGGGAACAAACTCAGCACCGGGAACAAAAACTACCCCTGAGAGCAGTGCTTTCAGGGGCTGTCAACCGTTTGTGCTGTCACACAATATTATTACTCATAAAGATAATACTTCTTGGACTTCTCTTTAAACGCCTCAACATCCTTGTTCCAGTATGCCTCAATATCCTTATACTGTTTTGTCTCAGTGAATTTTTCCCTAATAAAGTCACTTCCTGTTACAAGGTCAAACATTCTGAAACGGCCAGTATCGGCATTCTGCATAACCTCTTTGTCGGGATACATCTTTGCAATCTCCTGCATGATGTAGAACTGTACAGAGGTAAGGTGTGCCTTCTCATAATCTGTAAAATAGATCTGGACACCGCCCATGTTCTCGCCTGCACCTACACTGTAAAAAGGTTTCACGTTTATAGGTCTGAAGGTTACTCCGGGAAGTTGCAGAGCATTGAGGGCGTCGGCAAATTTGTCGGCCTCAACCCAAGGTGCTGCCACCATCTGGAATGGAAGGGTATAGCCTACACCAATTGACATGTAGCCCAACTCTCCAAGAATACCTGTTGCAGGATAGTAGTACGAAGTCTCGGCCTGAGGCATGTGTGGAGAAGGAAGCACCCATGGAAGCTTGGTATCGGTATACACCATATTTCTCTTCCAGCCCTCCATAGGAACTACTGTAAGGTTACATTTGAGAATTGTATCATTTGTACCCTTCTCACCTTTGAGCATACCCTCTTCATTGAGCATATTGGCAAGTTCGCCAACTGTAAGGCCATACAAATATGGAATTTCAAACTGGCTTACAAACGAGAAGTTGCCCGGCTCAACAATGTTGCCTTCAACTTTGTTTCCACCAAGCGGATTAGGACGGTCAAGTACTATAACCTCCTTACCATTCTCCGCTGCAGCCTCCATCAAAAGGCCAAGTGTGCTTATGAATGTGAATGAACGGCAACCGTTGTCCTGAATGTCATATACAATGGCATCAATATCCTTGAGCATCTCTGCAGATGGTTTGCGTGTCTTGCCATACAATGAGTAGACAGGAATGCCAGTCTTTGGATCTACATCATCACTGACCTTATCGCCAGCGTGAATATCACCACGGACACCATGTTCAGGGCCATAAAGTGCAACCAACTCCACACCCGGAGCATTTGCAAGAATATCAACAGTTGAAACCAACTTGCTGTTTACACCGCTCGGGTTGGTAACAAGTCCTATTCTTTTACCCTGCAACTGCTTGAAGCCATTTGACTCAAGAACCTCAATACCGCTCTTTACCTTTACCTGTTCAGCAACCGCAGCAGTACCTCCTGCACATGAGCAGAAGAGCGATGCTGCAGCAGCCAGTGAAAATATTTTTGTAACGAATTTTCCCATATCGCACCAATTATTTCTTACCGTAGTTAGGATCAATCTTCTTGTCAACGAAGTAGGTTACAATCAATGTTGCAATACAGCAAAGCATTACCATCCAGAAGAAGTTAACATAACCTATAGCCTCCTGAATGAAACCTGCAAACATACCCGGAATAAGCATACTTGCAGCCATGAAAGCTGTACATATCGCATAGTGGGATGTCTTGAACTCTCCATCTGAGAAGTACATCATATAAAGCATATATGCTGTAAAGCCGAATCCGTAACCGAACTGCTCAATGGCAATTGCTGTTGAAATTAGAACAAGGTTCGACGGCTGGCAAATTGCAAGATATACGAATGTTATACATGGCAAAGTCATACATGCCGCCATTATCCACAACGATTTTTTCAAACCTACTCTTGATGCAAAGATACCGCCAAGAATACCACCGATAGTCAAGAAAAGTACGCCGATTGTTCCGTATGCAATACCCACATTTGCTGTAGTCATTCCAAGACCGCCCAACTCTGTTTTGGCAACAAGGAACGGCTGGCACAACTTGATAAGGAATGCCTCAGGCAAACGGTAAAGCAACATGAATATGATTGCCAACCATACGCCCTTCTTCATGAAATATGTCTTGAATGTCCTTCCGAACTCAGAGAAGATTGCACCTGCAGTTACTTTCTGCTCTCCCAATGTAGATCTGTCTGATGCAGGTCTTGGGATAACGAATGTATGGTACAAGGTAACCAATGTAAATACAACAGCGGTCACACACATTGTGATTCTCCACGACATAGGGATATTGCCCGATTTCAACTCAATCATACCGGCAATTGCAACAAGCACGCCCTGTCCGAAAATTGAAGAGAGACGGTAGAATGTTGAACGGATACCTACAAATTGAGCCTGATCACCCTGCGAAAGTGCCAACATATAGAAACCGTCGGCAGCAATATCATGTGTTGCAGAGGCAAAGGCTGTAATTACAAACAGAATCAAAGTAATGTAGAACATGCTCATTGGAGTTGTTCCGGCCTCAATCTGGGCAGCTTCAGGCACTGGCAATGTAATGGTAAGCAGAATGAATGCTGCAGCCATAATCATCTGCATGGCTACTGTCCACCATCTTTTTGTTTTGATAATATCTACGAACGGGCTCCAGAAAGGCTTGATCATCCACGGAAGATACAACAAACTTGTGAAGAATGCCATCTCGCCGTTTGGAACACCCATTTTTGTAAACATCATTACAGAAACGGTGTTTACGATAAAATAAGGAATACCCTGTGCAAAATAGAGCGTTGGAATCCACGCCCAAGGGTTTACAGTTTTAAAATTCATATAAATTTATTTTTAATTCATATCCCGACAGCCTCAATGAGTGTCGGGATAAACATATTCAATTTTAATATCTGCTCTCAATTGCAGCACCTACAAAATAGTGAAGAAGAATCTCCTTGTACTTGTATCCCTGCTCGCCCATTACCGCTGCACCAATCTGGCAAAGGCCCACACCGTGGCCCCATCCGGCACCGTATAGAGTAAATTTGGCAGGAACACCATTCTCATCACCCTCCTTCTCAACCACGAAGGCCGAACTGTAAAGATGCGAAGGTGAAAGTGTACGCCTGATCTCCAACTCTTTTCCGATTGTCATTGTCTTCTTTGTACCTACAATCTTAAGTTTGATCAAACGGGCACTTGTTCCCCTCTCTACAGGAATCAGATCAATGATATTGCCATAATCAACTCCACTGCGCTTAAGGATAAGTTCAGAGAGTTCCTTTTGGGTGTACTCCTCTTTCCAACGGTAGAAGTTTACAGTCTCCTGGTCATAGTTGTTGAGCACCTGGCTCAAGATCTTCTGGTCGGTTGTGTTGCAGAATGCCTCCGGCGATGTCATGATCCACTCACGCGCATTCTCCTCTACTGTAAGATCCGGAATATCCTGAGGGTTCTTGCCGTCTCTAACCTTAACAAGGTATGAGTATTTTACAGGCTCCCAGCAGTTCTGGAACTCCTCAAATACACCGCCACAACATTTTGAGAAACGTGCGTCGCATATCTTGCTGCCATCCATTAGAAGTTCTCCCCAAGTTGCATCAATCGCTTTTCTCACAATTGCTGTTGAAGCCCTTGTCAGACCCTGGTAACGCTGGCAATGGTCATCGGCGCAAACATCAAAATTCACATGATCCTCTCTGTCGTACCACTTGATAAGTTCATCCTCAGTTTGGGTTGTAGCGCAGTAATCGGCATTCGCTGCCACTATCTCCTTGTTCTTCTCAATCTGGGCCAAAAGCCAGCTCCTTGAGATTACAGCATGAGCCTTAAGCAACTCTTCGCTTGCAGTTGCACTCATCTCGCTTGAGATTACGCTTGTAAGGTAATCTTCAACGCCAATGATATTTACTGCAGTAAGTTTGCCGTTCTCTACAATGATTCTCAATGCAGAACCGAACTTCTGGTCCTCCTTTCTCTCCCAATGGAAGTTGACACCGATGGTAACACCTCTTAGCCAGAATGTACCGATTCCTTTAGGGGTAAACATCAACTCTGTATACTCTTTGCCGTTCCAAAGGACCTTTCCATTCTGCTCAACTGCAGTCTGGGGACCTTTAACCTCACAAGTGCAGTCACAACCTGGAGTAGAGAATGTATAAACATTATTGAGTTCAAAAGAGATCTCTTTCTCACTCATTATGCCAACGCTCACTGTAGGCTGCTCCCTGAGGGCATTCTTTACCATACCGAAAGTCTCGCTGCTTATCTGCAACTCGTCCACTATCTCGGTAAGTTCCTTCTCGGTTATCTTGTTGAAATCCTTCTCAAGCGGTGTAATGAAGACACCACCCATATCCACCGATGCAGGACTTAGAAGTATGTTTGCATCACCCTCTGCAAAATAGTGAGACGGACGGTGTTTCTCCCTCAAGTAAACGAGAGCAATATATTTTACAGCATCACCCTGCCTAACTGTCCAGGCAAGCAGGTTGAGCATAGGCTCCCACTCACCCTCCTTGACCTCTAGGGTGTTGTATATTTTTCTGAACTGAGCCACTGCGGCAGCCTTGTCTGTAGCCTCAATGGCCATAATTCCCCTCATATAGTTCTCAACTGAATAGACCTTTGCACCATCGGCATCAACTATAAGGGTCTTCTCCAACGCATTGTAATTGTACTCTACAGGAAGGAAGCCTTTGTTTCCACCCTGGAAGTGCATGTGGTCAGGGGCAGAAGCGCCACATTTAGGGCCGTTGTAGAAGAAAAGGAACTCATCAAGAGTCTCTGCAAGAGAGAGCATATCCTCAAATCTCTCCCACTCACCCTCAATGGTCTGGTTCACGTGATTCACATCAGGAACAGTGAGGTGCTTAGGGAAAATCGGGAATGGGTTTATAAGTACGGCATACTCCGCTCTCTTGCCTGCAAACGGCAAACCCTCCTGAATCTCCGGTCTGTTTGCACCACAAAGGAAACATTTTCTCTCCTTGATGGTTTTTGGATCCACTTTGGCTGCTGAAGATACTATTCTTGCAGGGTTGAACTGCGCTTTAACAGGAAAACCACCAAGAGTGATCTCCTTAACACCCACGTTGGCAAGAGCGGCAAAATTATCTTTGGCCTGTTGCCAAACGGCAAGCTGCCTATCGATTAAATCGTAGACAGCTTTATTTGTTAATCCGTTATTATTTGCCATAAACTACTTCTTTAGAGCAACACGAGCCTGCAACTCCCATGTTCTGATTCTATCCTTGTACAAGTTATGGTTATTCATCTTTACAATATCCAAAGATGCATCTGAGTTGTCTTCCCATCTGCGGCAGTTGTAAAGAACGTCATAAATTCTTCCAATCTGATACTCACGTGAGAATCTCAAACCAAGAGCATAATCCTCTCCGTAACTTGTATTAGGAACTTTAATAGCCTTAAGAACTGGTGTATAGAATGCTCTTGGAGCACCAAGACCGTTGATTCTCAAAGCATTGTTTCTACCATTCTCTGGAGTCCACTCTTTATGGTCAATAATGCCTGGAGCAATCATCTCCAT
>JAEIGA010004728.1_pt1 | contig 20993 bp, 14 predicted proteins | sample 9270691 | NCBI WGS metagenome assembly JAEIGA01 (sample SAMN17057246, study PRJNA624740) | gut metagenome | biome: biome; isolation source: fecal sample | host: Bos grunniens | place: China: Xizang | collected 2019 | reverse complement strand
TGCTGACAAAAAAGCTCCTATCGAAGAGGCACTCAAGAACCTCAAAGCAGCTTACGAGAAGAAGGATGCTGACGCATGCGAGGCTGCCAACCAAGCTCTCATGACCGCTTTCCAAGCAGCTAGCGCTGAGATGTACAACGCGCAAGCTCAAGCAGGTCCTCAACCAGGCGCTGACTTCGGCGGTGCACAAGCAGGCAACCAAGGTGGCAACAACAACCAAGGTGCAGCCGAGGATGTAGACTTCGAAGAAGTGAAATAATAGAATATTATACATAAAGCAAGAAAGAGGCATTCAATACGAATGTCTCTTTCTTTATACAATTATGCCATTGTAAAGGTATAGTAAAGGTATAGTAAAGGTATAGTAAAGATAACGGAATCACTAACTAATCACTAACTAATCACTAACTAGAGAAAGGTAATTGTGGGATAGAAAAAGCAAAGAGCATGAAAGGACAAAGGAAATATATGTAAAGAAAACAATATCATAAAAGAATAAAAAAGAGTGTGCCCTAACAAGACACACTCTCGAAATTTATACTCTATTATGAATATTATTACATTTGAGGATAAAACTCCTCGTACTCTAACATAGGCGTAAGAATAGGTTATGCTTCGTCGTCATCGTCGATATACTTATATGGATCTTGATTCTCTGTCTTAGAGAACTTGTGGCGATAATAATCCACAACTCGACCATATTTATTCGACTTTTTGTTCTTACCATAGCCATACGAACCATAGCCATAACCGTATCCATAACCCGAGCCATAGTTGTAGCCATAACTGCCATAACCATAACCGTAACTGAAACGAGACTTCTTGGCAGGGATATCCGAAAGCACCAGGTTAATCTTATTGCTGTGGTTGAGCGACAAAGACTCTAGTGTTTGCTTAGCAAAGACCTTATTGGTCTGCATACAACGGATAATAAACAAGGTGGTATCGGTTTGCTCAATCAATGACAAAGCGTCAGGCACAATGCCCACAGGAGATGTATCCACAATAATGAAATCATAGCGTTGACGCATTGTTTCAAGCAACTCGGTAAGTTTTTCACTACGGATCAATTCACCTGGGTTTGGTGGAATAGTACCTGCAGGAATAAAATCAAAGTCTAAAGAAGGATGTTTGATAATGATATCATCCATAGAACAATCACCAATGATATAATTAGTAACACCATTGCCTACCTCTATTCCTAATTTCTCATGCACGTTTGGCTTGCGGATGTCCAAGTCGATCAACAGAGTTGGACGACCAGTCATAGCATAAAGTGCAGCAATGTTAGTACTCATAAAGGTCTTACCATCACCTGATTGAGTCGAAGTAATCGTAATCGCAATCTTGGACTTGCGTTGAACAATAAACTCAATACGCATACGAATATTACGCAACATCTCCGCAAAACTAGATCGCGGATGCTTCTTCACAAACAATGGATTTTGAGAAGCAACGTGGCGGGTATTGCCCAACAGGTCAAAGTCACTTAACTTTTCTGCCTCTTTAGGGGTACGAATCTTGTTATTCAACAACTCTGATAACACGATGATTAACAAAGGAATAATCATACCTATAATGAGATAGGTATTCATATTTTTACGTTTCTCCTTAGTGTTCATTGCGTAAGTAGTGCGAGCACGCTCCATTACCTCACTATCAGGGGTATTACGTGCTTTTTGGATCTCTGCCTCAGCACGTTTTTGCAGGAAGAAAGTGTAGTAGTTATCATCAATGCGGTAGTTACGCTCGATGGCCACCATTTCTAATTCTTTTGCAGGAAGATGTTGGATTTCATCTTCAACATCCTGCGTACGCTGTTTCAAATCTGCCTTCTCAATAGTCAATGAAATACGCATCGAATTAACAGACTCGGCGATAGCTGCTTTTACATTATTGATATCTGTGGTGTATTTTGCATAATACACATTCTTCTCGCTCAATTCTCCACGTTGGATTTGCAGATCATTTAATTGTTGTACTAATTGCATCAACATGGGCTCGTTTAGGCCTAAAGAAGAAGGAACAATAACAGAACCTTGCTCGATTTTCTGGTCTAAATAATTGGTCAAATAATCCAAATATGTTTCCTTCAGACGCAAAGCTAATGCCTGTTGGTCATACTGGCTGACTTTTTTCATTAATTCGCTAGCATATGAACCAACATCTACAAACTTGTTTTCCTGACGGAAGTCTGTCATGGCACTTTCGCTTTGAGAGAGACTAGTTTGCAGAAGACCCAACTGTTCGTTGATAAACTGAATGGTCTTATCCGCCACCATATTCTTGCGCTCAACGCTCTGCAGCAAATAAATATCTGACAATTTATTGATAAAATCACGATCACGCTCAGGGGTTACACCTACAAGACTAATGCTGAGTACTGTACTTTGTTCCGTTACAAAACGCAACTGTAAGCGACTAGAAAATTCTTGAGTGAGATCACCTTTGCTGCGAAAACGAAAATAAATATGTTGGCCTTTATCCATGAGTATATCTGTTGGCCAAATAGTAGCTTTGAAGAAAGGAGTTTGACACTCTTGACCATAACGAGCAACGAACTTGAAATCATTCTTTTCATCTGCATCAGTAATCAACAACGAGCCATCGTTTTGTACTGTACATTTGAACAAATATTGGTATGCAGCTTGATCCAACCAAGAATATTCCAACTGAATAGGGGTATTCTTATAGATATTACGGGTTTTGAATCGTCCACGCGTGATATATTCCACGTTGAGGAAAGGCAGGGAATCTACCGTGCGCGCAATCAAGTCATAACTACCCATGATTATTAACTGGTTATTCACATTCTTGTAACCAGCATCCATACCAAATCCCTGCATAAGAGCAGATGCACCATAGGCAGAGTTATTTGAAGATGATTCTTGGATAATCATCGTACCTGTAGTGAGGTAAGAGGCTATCACGCGCTTGTTTTTGATGTATGCAAGCGAAAAAGCAATAATTCCCGCAATTACAAACAAATACCAATAATGGAGTATACGGAATACCCACTCCATTATATCAAAATTAGATTTCTCTTCGTCAGGTAGAATGATGTTGTTGTGTAGTATATCTTCTTGTGCCATAGCAAAATATATTTATCAATTTATATCAAAATTTACCACAAACCAGGAATATAATTTAATACTGTTATCAGTAATGAAACGGAACTTGTAATCAGCGCCAAAAATCCACTATAACTAGATTGTTTATAAAAACTTGCAGGATCACGACTAACATAAATCAAATCGTTTGGATAAACGTAATAATACTTGGAGTCAATGATTGTATTCGTACGGATATCAAACTCCAAGACTTCTGGTTCGTCATTTCCATGTGGACGTACAATACGCACATGGCGACGGTCACCAGCGTTGCGCAAATCTCCAGATAGGGCTAATGCTTGGAAAATTGTCATACGTTCCTTATATATATAATAGGTACCAGAGTTGGCATCACCCAAGACGGTGAAACGTTTGTTGTACAACGACATCTTAACATCCGCATCTGGGATAATCTCGCGCATCGCCTTGCGCAATGTATCTTGTGCTTCCAATTCGGTCAAACCCACCAATTTGACAGGAGGTAAGAAAGGAATATCTACCGTTCCGTCAGAATAAATACGATATGCATTGGCGTATTGGCTACTAGTAGTTGTATTGGTAGAAAGCGTTTTTGCAATAGTTTGATCCATCGTAATCACACGATAAATGATTTCATCATTTACCTGCAAACGATATGGCTCGTATGCCACAGAATCATATTGAGGTAAATCGTCCCGCTCTTGCAATAATCCCACCTGACGATAGCTATAACAACTGTTCATAACAACGCTCAATAGAAGAGCCACTACCATATGAAAATATTTTATTCGCATACCTATCCCTCCTATTCGTTATTATGATTATTTACAGAATCCATAATTCGAACCACCAAACCATAAACAAAACCACCAAAAGCCAAAGTAGTAGCTACAACACTAATTGTTGTAGTGACTGAGTTGATACCAAAACTTTGTCCTTTGATTCGCTGAATATAAATCACATCGTTAGGTTCGATATAATAAAATTCTGAATTAATAATATCCTTTGAGCGCACATCAAATACTTTTATATCTGTGACCCCTTCTTTCTCTCGAACAATCCGCACCTTACTCCTATCGCCAAAATCACCTATATCACCAGCCATAGCTAATGCTTCGAAAATGGTCACTTTCTCCTTTTGAAGAGTAAACGTTCCACTTCCTCGATCGCTGATTACGCTAAACATACGTTGAACTATATTTACTTCTACCGAAAGCAACTTATGTTCCGTATAACCATGCACATAAGTACTCAAAGTATCTTCCAATGCATGTTTAATCTCGCGCGTAGTCTTACCGCGAACTGGAATATGTCCAACCATTGGAAAGTCAATTGTTCCATCCTCTTGTACAAGATAAGTATATAAATCATACGAACCCGTTGTACGTCCAGACATCAATTGAGAACGAATTTGCGCAGATGAAGACCCAGTAGCAGATGCATTAAACATACTGCTGATTCGTTCGTCAACCGAATACACATAGATATACAGTCTATCCCCTATTCGCATCTGATAATCCTCATACGACAGAGTATCAGTATATTGAGGGATATGGTTTTTACCTGGCTCTTGCATGAGGTTCACCCGACGACTTGTCACACAAGACGCCATCAAGAGAGGTAGCAAAAGAAACAAGTATTTTTTGAAGAATCTCATTATGATTACATTTGTATTATCGTTTCTCATCCCAACCAAATGGGTGTGGTATCAACGGCAATTTTGCTAATGGGTGATAATCTCCTACCAATCCAATAGGAGTTGTATGACGAATATCACTAACGATTTCTATACAAGGTCGTGCTTCCGCTATTCGGAATCCATTTCCTTGAAGAATCTGTTTATAACTTTCTGTATGCAACTCTGTAAATCCTTGACTAAACTCAAATTCCTCTCCGTCAATTGACAATGTGCGATAAGTCTTTTTCTCTCCTTCTACTGCATTCTCAGGCAGACACTGCGAACTAATGCTCAGGAAGTAACGTACGCGAGCACGTTCCAACTCCAGGTAACCTGCAACACGGTCAAACGACATAACATGCACAATATTTTGCTTCACTGGGCCAAAAATCCATTGCAACATATCATAGAAGTGCACACCAATATTTGTAGCTATACCACCCGATTTATGCACATCGCCTTTCCATGAACTATAATACCATTTACCACGACTTGTAATATATGTCAGATCCACATCATAAATCTTGTCTTTAGGACCATTCTGCACCTTCTCACGCAGAGCGGCGATCTTATCGTGCAAACGTAATTGAAGAATCGTATATGCCTTATGTCCAGTTTCTTTCTCTAGCTCCACGAGATTATCAATGTTATACGGATTCAACACCAATGGCTTTTCACAAATCACATCACATCCTAAACGCAGACCATAACGAATAAACGCATCGTGCGTATAGTTAGGAGTACAAATACTAACCCATGACAATGGTTCGTCTGTACGCATTTGCTTTGAGCAGAAACGATCAAATTGCTCATTTTCGGTAAAGAAAGAACACTCTGGAAAACTTGAATCCAGTCGTCCTACCGAATCGAATCGATCATATGCTACCATCAAATTATTATTGGTATCTGCAATCGCTTTTATATGACGAGGTGCAATATAACCTGCTGCACCAATCAACGCAAAATTCAATTTCTTATCTGCTGACATACCTGCTTATTTTTTCGTTTTCATAATTGATTAGCATCCCTCAAACTGACGCAAAAAGCGCACATCATTCTCCGAGAATAATCGCAAGTCCTTCACACGATATTTCAGGTTGGTAATACGCTCTACACCCAGTCCAAAAGCATAACCCGTATAAACCTTTGAATCAATTCCGCAAGATTCCAACACATTAGGATCTACCATACCACATCCTAAAATCTCTACCCAACCTGTGCCTTTGCAGAAAGAGCATCCCTTTCCGCCGCACAAATCACAAGAAATATCCATCTCCGCAGATGGTTCTGTAAATGGGAAATAACTTGGACGCAAACGTATTTGAGTTTCAGGACCAAACATCTCTTTTGCAAAATACAACAACACCTCACGCAAATCAGCAAAAGAAACATTTTTATCTATATACAAGCCCTCTACTTGGTGGAAGAAACAGTGCGCACGTGCAGAAATCGCCTCATTTCGATACACTCTACCAGGACAAAGCACCCTGATTGGTGGCTCTTGGCTCAGCATTGTGCGTGTCTGCACGCTCGATGTGTGCGAGCGAAGCAATATGTCACTTGGTTTCTGTACACCAATTTCCTTCTCGATAAAAAAAGTATCTTGCATATCACGCGCAGGATGTTCTGGAGCGAAATTGAGAAGCGAATATACGTGCTTATCATCCTCCACTTCTGGACCTTCTGCTACAGTAAAACCTACACGAGAAAATATATCAATAATTTGCTCACGCACCAAAGACAACGGATGACGCGTACCCAACTCTATTGGATCTGGAGTACGTGTAAGATCCACCGTTTCTGCCGTCTTGGTTACACTACTCTCTGCCACTTTCTCACGCAATTCGTTGATTTTAACCTCAACAGCCTGACGCAATTGGTTCAATGCCTGACCAATCTGCGCTTTCTCTTCCTTTGGAACAGAGCGAAACTCATTAAACAATTCGGTAATAATACCTTTCTTTGAAAGAAATTTAATACGCAGACCTTCCACTTCTTCAAGAGTAGTTGCTTGAAGCGCCTCTACCTCCTGTACTAATTGTTGAATACGATTTATCATATCTAATAGTGTATATTTATCTTGTTTATTCAGATTTCACAAAGGGATATACATAACAACCCAAAATCGTCTGCAAAGGTACAAAAAAAAATAGAAATATGCAAGAATTTTTGATTTTTTCCTACATATTCCTACAAAAGGCCTCTAAAATCAATATTATTTCGTCTTCATCGTATCAAATCCCTGCCCAAAGACGCCACTCACATTCGCTTGACTCACAAAGGCATTAGGATCTATCGACTTGATTATATGAAATATCAACTGACTCTCTTGCTTGCGAGCTAGTACAGTCACAATATGCATCGGCTGCTGACTATACCACCCTGTTCCATCCAAGACAGTCACACCTCTATGCACTGTCTGATTGATAGCTGTAGCAATTTCCGCATATTTGCTACTAAAAATAAAGAACTGCACCGACTGACGCATACGCGACATGATCCAATCCAAGGCTGCAGTATAACTCACTGTCATACACAGACCATACAATATACGCTTTATCTTAAAATCCACCACATCCATACCATCCACATAGAACTGTTCTGGAATAGGCAAGAAATAACTACTCGCAATAATCACAGCATCGCAAATCACCATCACACGCCCCAAAGAAACATCTTTATAGTGATTCACAATCATAGCCACGATATCCGTGCCGCCCGACGAACCATTATTCAGCATTACTATACCCAGACTCATGCCAAACACCACACCGCCCACTATACATGCCGTAACTGGGTCTGCTATTAGAGGATCTACACGCATAGGAATCACACGATACCAGAACGCTAAAGCCAATGCCCCTACCAAAGTGCGCACACAAAATTGCCAACCTACTGTCAGCATGGCGATTATCAGCAGTAACGCATTGATCGACAACGAACTAATCCACAGCGGTATAGCACCTCCGTACTCTGGAAATACATCCAAAAAGAACCCCTGAGTCGCATAATAAATCAACGAACATATACCCGTCAATCCTGCACCCACCACATTATGCGGCACAAAAATCCAGTTCACCATCAAGGCAAAAGGGAATAGGCCTAAAATGATAAAGACATACTCCCTCACTACCTTCCCTATTGGGTAATGAAACGGATGCAACAAAAACTGACGAGGTTCCATTGTTTATCTGCTCTTATTTTGCCATCAGATCAAATCCCTTTCCAAACACGCCACGCACTTGACTTTGACTCACAAACGCATCAGGATCAATTGCATGTACCAAACGGAAAATCTTGCTCGACTCATATTGTCTAGCTATCACAGTCACCACCTTGCTTGGACATTTTGAATAACCTCCCTGCGCTTCCAAGAATGTCACGCCACGTGGCACCTGCGTCATGATTGCCTCAGCTATCTCTTCGTATTTGCTACTAAATATAAAGAACTGTACTGACTGGCGCGTACGATTCAACACCCAATCTACTGCAGTTCCTGCCATAAATGTATAGCACAAACCAAAGAGAATCTTCTCCAGTCCCCTTCCAAATGGTAATTCTTTGATTTCTGGCAAGAAATAGGCACACATAATAATCACAATATCACATGCCATCAACACGCGACCCATAGGCAAATGCTTGTATTTATTCACAATCATTGCCACAATATCCACGCCACCTGTACTGCCGTTATTCAGGAACACAATACCCAAGAACGAACCCATAAACAATCCTCCCAAAATCACCGCCATAAATGGATCACTCACCACAGGTTCAGCTGGTATCTCTATGACTTTCAACCATATAGTGTACCACAACACACCCCACAACGTACGCACGCAATAGCGCCATCCTACCGTAAAGAACGCTGCCACCAGCAACGCCAAGTTACATACAAACGAACTCAACCAAATCGGCACAAACGCATCTGTTGCAAAGTAAATAATCTCACACAAACCTGTCAATCCGCCACCCACAATCGTATGTGGCACCAATATCCAGTTAACGGCTATCGCATAAGGTATCGTACAAAAGATTATCATCAAATACTCTTTGATTGCTATCAGAGGTTTCATGCGTTGATAACCTTTCAGTTGTTCACGTAGTTTTCCTTTTGACATATTGTCTAATTAAATTCTTAATTCAAAATTCCTAATTCAAAATTCTCAATTATATCGTGCTACCAGATTTCTATCGCCCCAGCCATTATCCACGCGAGCCACAGGAATCCAGAACTTATTTGCCTTCACCCATTCTGCTGGATAAGCCGCTTTCTGACGGCTATATGGATGGTTCCATTCATCCGCAACCACCTCATACTCAGGGTGTGGTGCATTCACCAACACGTTATCCTTCTTATCCACCTCACCGCGTTCTACCTCGGCAATCTCCTCGCGAATAGTCAGCAATGCATCAATAAACTGATCCAACTCATGCAAGCTCTCGCTCTCGGTTGGCTCTACCATCAATGTTCCATGCACAGGGAAGCTCAAGGTTGGAGCATGATAGCCAAAGTCCATCAAGCGCTTCGCTATATCCGACTCTGTAATACCAATACTATGGAATTGACGGCAGTCCAAAATCAACTCATGACCTACTCTTCCATTCACTCCTGTATACACAATTCCGTACGCATCTTTCAGTTTCTCAGCCATATAGTTCGCGCTCACAATAGCTGCCGCTGTTGACTCACGCAAGCCCTCTTCGCCCATCATACGGATATATCCATACGAAATCAGCGCCATGTTCGCATTGCCATACAACGCACTTGATACACGATTCAACTCTGCTTGTGGCATAGCGTCCACCAAGTGTGCTGCGCAGCATATTGCTCCCACACCAGGTCCGCCTCCACCGTGAGGACTAGCAAACGACTTATGCAAGTTCAGGTGGCATACATCCGCACCTATCACTCCTGGATTCGTATAGCCAATCTGTGCGTTCATGTTCGCGCCGTCCATATACACTTGTCCGCCACAAGCATGTACCACTTCGCACATCTCCTTGATAGCCATCTCAAATATACCATGCGTCGATGGATAAGTAATCATACATCCTGCCAAGTTATCCTTGTGTTGCTCGGCTTTCTCTTTCCAGTCTGCCAAATCAGTATTGCCATTTTCATCGCATTTCACCACTACGGGCACCATACCTGCTTGCGCACACGACGCGGGGTTAGTTCCGTGAGCAGAAGCTGGAATCAGCAGAATATTACGATGTCCTTCCCCTTTTTGCTCCAAATACTCGCGAATAGTCACCAATCCTGCATACTCACCTGCGGCACCCGAAGTAGGTTGCAAGTTGCATGCCGCAAAGCCCGTAATCGTTGCCAATTGTTGCTCCAGATCTTCCATAACATCCATATAACCTGCCACTTGCTCTGCTGGAGCCAATGGATGCAAGCCCATATATCCTGGATAGGTCACAGGAATCATTGCGGCTGCTGGATTCAGTTTCATCGTGCAAGAACCCAATGGAATCATCGTATGTGTCAAACTAATATCTTTGCGCTCCAAACGTTTCAAATAGCGCATCATTTCTGTCTCTGTATGATACTTCTTGAACACTTCTTCTTGCAGGTAATCCACCTCACGAACATGCTCATCGGCTATCGCCCACAATCCCTCAAACGCCTCTTCAGTCTCTTCGTATTGTGCCAGATTATCAGATGCTTGTGCAAACACATCAATCAGGTCATTCATATCATCCACAGTCACACTCTCATCCAAACTCAATCCAATCCATCCCTCTGCATCATAATACAGGTTTATACCCATTTCCTCTGCCACTTCGCGGACTGCATCCACGCCATTTTCTGGACGAATCTTCAGCGTATCAAAGAACTCTGTATTCTCTTGCTCATAGCCATATGCTTGCAGCATCTCGCTCATATACACTGCCTTACCATGAATACCCTCAGCTATCTCGCGAATACCCTCAGCACCATGATATACGCCATACATACCTGCCATCACCGCCGACAATGCCTCTGCCGTACAGATGTTCGATGTTGCTTTCTCACGTTTGATATGTTGCTCACGGGTCTGCAATGCCAAGCGGAATGCGGGCTTATCATATGCATCCTTGCTCAGTCCAATGATGCGACCTGGCATATCACGTTTATACTCTTCTCTAGTCGCCATATAACCTGCGGTTGGACCACCAAAGCCCATTGGCAAACCGAAACGTTGTGCCGTACCGCACATGATATCTGCATCCAGTGGTTTCAGCAAGGCCAAAGCCATCAAATCCGCTATCACGGCCACCTTCATTCCCGCTGCATGACAATCCTCGATAAACGCATTATAATCTTCTACTGATCCATCTGCATTCGGAAATTGTACGATTGCGCCAAAGAACTGTCCATTCTCTTTCAGCCACTCGCTTGTCGCTTGAGCATAATCCACCATCACTAATTCTATCTCTTGGCCTTTCGCGCGCGTACGCATTACATTTAAGGTATTCGCAAAAATCTTCTTATCCACCAACACCTTCTTTACTCCCGCTTTCACCATCTCGCGACTGCGTAGATTGCGCATCATCGTCACGGCCTCTGCGGCTGCTGTTGCCTCGTCCAGCAAACTGCAATTCGCTAATGGTAAACCTGTTAAGTCGCTGATCATAGTTTGGAAAACAAACAATGCTTCCAATCGTCCTTGGCTCACCTCCGCCTGATAAGGGGTGTACGATGTGTACCATACTGGGTTCTCCAATATATTGCGTTGAATCACGGCTGGAGTATTGGTCCCATACCATCCGCGACCGATATACGAGCGATACAACTCATTCTTCGCTGCCATCTGATGCATCGTATCCAGATGCTCTTGTTCGCTCAATGGCTCATCCAAATCCAGAGGTTCATCCAATAGGATATCCTCTGGCATTGTTTGTGCGATGAGTTCATCCACACTTTTCACTCCAATTACCTCCAACATCTGTTGTTGGTCTTGCTCTGTCAGACCAATATGTCTGCTTTTCAAGTAGTTAGTTTTCACAATATATTGTTTTTAGAGTTATATGCATATTTGACCTGCAAAATTACACAAAATTTCTGACATGCACAAGCGAACAGTTATTTTTTTACTAAAAAATATTTTTCTTCACTCACCTTGCATTCGTATTTATTTTCATTTACTATTTATTTTTTCCATGTTTCATACAGTTTGTCCTCCATTTCTTTTGCTTTCAATTTGCTGCCGATAATTAGTGATTAATTAGTGATTAGTTAGTGATTAGTTAGTGATAAATTAGTGATTAATTAGTGATTCATATATATCTGCACTACCATTACGCTATATTTTCTCTCACGTTTTCTACTTTCCTCTAAACCCAAAATATGATACTTTCAACAAAAAAAATTGCTTATTTCCAAAAAAAGTTGTACCTTTGCATGTTGAAAACTAAATTGAGGTTTTATGTCCGAAATCAAACCATCCATAGCGGGTCTCGCAAAAGGAGTCTTTAAGGATCGAGGAAGCAAGTTCCTTGCGTTTGCAGAACCGATTGCTAACGAAGACGAAGCCAAAGCGCGCATCGCTTGGTACAAAAAGAAGTACCATGACGCACGCCATGTCTGCTATGCCTACCGACTTGGTGAAAACCTTTGGAGGGCCAAAGATGACGGCGAACCCCATGGTACAGCTGGATTACCCATCCTTCGCAGTATCGACGCGCAAAAACTAGATAATATCCTTGTAGTCGTTGTTCGCTATTTTGGCGGCACATTACTCGGTACTGGCGGACTGATGGTCGCTTATCGAGAAGCCACCAAAGAGGCACTTAAAAACGCAGAAATAGTATGAAACGAGCCATTTTCCCTGGGAGTTTTGATCCCTTTACCATAGGTCATTACGACATTGTGCTACGCGCGCTGCAAATCTTCGATGAGATTATCATCGGCATTGGTCACAATATCAACAAACGCAATGCCTTCCCGCTCGAAGAGCGTATCAATGCTATCCAGACCGCCTTCAACAGCGAACCGCGCGTCAAGGTCATGCCATACGACGGACTCACGGTGGACTTCGCCACTGAGCAACAAGCCCAATTCATCTTGCGAGGTGTGCGAAGCATACAAGACTTTGAATATGAACGCAATATAGCGGAAGCCAACAAACAGTTATCGGGGATCGAGACCATTTTGCTTTACACGCGTCCCGAGTATGCACACATCTCCTCTACCCTTCTACGCGACCTACATTCCCACGGAAAAGACATATCGCAGTATTTGCCCTAATCCGACCTTAATGTCCTTAATGACCTTAAAGTCCTTACAGTCCATACAAGAACAATGAACAGACTACTAATCATACCACTTTTTCTCCTGACTATCAACCTATTGGCTGATACGCAAACCTCTCGTATCGATAAGAATCTAACCATTTATACCGATGTCATGCGCCAGTTGGATATCCACTATGTGGATACGCTCAACTACGACGACCTCATCGAATCCAGCATCAACTACATGCTCCACAAGATTGATCCATACACCCTCTATATCCCAAAGAGCGAAGACGACGAACTTCGCCGCCTTACCCAAGGCAAATATGGTGGTGTTGGATCGCTCATCATGTACCGAGATAGCAATGTTTACGTCAACGAACTCTACGAGGGCATGCCTGCTCAATTGGCAGGTTTGTTGCCTGGCGACCGATTTGTCAAGGTAGATGGTTTTGACTGCCAAGGCAAAAATACCAAAGAGGTATCCGACCACTTGCGTGGTAAACCTGGAACTACTATCGAGATTATACTCGAACGCGATAGCCAACTGATTACCAAGCAAGTAACGCGCCGCGACATACATTTGCCTGCTGTCGGTTGTGCTGCCGTATTGCACGATTCTATTGGTTACATCTTCTTCAACGAATTCACTACCAACTCCTCTCAAGAGTTTCTCGCAGCGCTCGACGGAATGGTACAAACCAATGGTATTAAGCGACTTATCATCGACCTTCGAGGCAACGGAGGTGGCTTGATCGACGAGGCCATCCAGATTGTCGGTTTCTTTGTGCCAAAAGGAACTGAGGTCGTTTCCACCAAAGGTCAGATCGAACGAAGCAACCATACCTATACTACTCAAACTTCGCCTATCTTTCCTGATATGCCATTGGTGGTATTGGTCAATGGTCAATCGGCTTCTGCCAGCGAGATTGTGGCAGGCAGTTTGCAGGACCTCAAACGAGCAACCATCGTGGGCGAACGCACTTTTGGCAAAGGACTAGTGCAGAACATTCGTCCTATTGCATATGGTGGCCATCTCAAGGTCACTACATCCAAGTATTATTTACCTTCGGGTCGTTGTATCCAAGCCATCGACTATGCTGAGCGCCAGCGAGGACACGAGCTACATCGCGACACTGCAGGAGGTATTCTTCCTGATGTTGTTCTTACTGATTCTCAAAAACTTGACATCACATATAATCTCTATCGTGATCATATGTTTTTCGATTATGCTACTCGCTATTATCGCCAACACCCTACTATTGCACCTGCAGCTGATTTCCAACTGACTGATAGCGATTTAGAGGACTTCTGCCTCTTCCTTGACGAGAAGAAATTCACTTACGAGACCGAGACGGGTCGCAATCTTGGTGAATTGATTAAGATGGCAAAGCAAGAGGATTTAGATTCCACCTTATTGGCAGAATTGGAGGCATTCAAACCTCGTTTGACGGTAGATTATCGTGCAGCAATCCAGCGCAACCGCCAGGAGGTTGAGAAGTTGCTTGGTGGTGAGATCATCAAACGCTACTACTACCACCGCGGCTACTACACCTATCTCCTAAAATCAGATAAACATATCAACAAAGCGGTAGAAGAGGTAAAAAAATAGCCACAAAGATAAAAAAAAAGATAAAAAGTCTAATAAAATTTGCAAATATGGTAAATATTTGCTACCTTTGCGCGTCTTTTCATAAAAGACGCAAAAGACATTATTTGATTTTTTTAAGGTAACGCTATCTATTGACTAGATTTTTAGGTGTTTATGGGTTTTCTATGGGAGCCCTAACCATTGTTATTTAGGCTAACATACTGCCAAAAACTTTTATTGCTTCATTTGATATGAATAGGTTTATTGTTTTTCGTTTCAATACTATACTCATTCGCCTCTGCATAGTGGCAATGTGTCTGCTACCTATTGTTTGTAAGGCTAATCCTACTGACACCATCATCGACGACAGCGAATGTACATGGTGTCTTGTTGGCAGCACATACGCACTCAAGGTTGGCGACGAGATTGTCATTGCCGCCAGTGATTACGATTTTGCTATTGACACCACCCATAACGACAACAAGAGAGGACAAGCCAGCATCACCAGAGATAGCAATACTATCACTTTCGGAGAAGACGTCCAGATCTTCACTCTTCAATCAGGCACTACAGACGGCACTTTGGCATTCTACACAGGTAGAGGCTATCTCTACGCAGAATCCAATAGTAGCAATCATTTGAAGACAGAAGCACACGTTGATGATACAGGAAATAGCAATTGGAAAATTTCCATATCCAACAATATTGCCACCATTATCGCACAAGGAAATAAGACCCATAACGTCATGCAATATTTCCAAGACGCAGAACACTCGCACTACTATTTCACTTGCTACAATGCAGCTTTGCATAACTCATTGGCAATCTATAAAAAAGTATGTCCACGCAATGTTGACGAGGCGGGCTATGCCATCTCCGTATCTAATAGCATTGTTCATGGGCAAGTTTCTGTATCCACACCACAAGCACCTGCAGGCACCCAAGTCTCCCTCACAGCCATACCTCAAGCAGAATATATCTTTGATAGTTGGTTGGTAGTAGATGAGCTTGGCACATCTATCCCTGTCAGCGACAACTCATTCATCATGCCCGAATCCGATGTGGTCATATTCGCCACCTTCAAAAAAGATAGTCGATATAAATGGATACTCGTTACCGACGCAGATTCGCTTAAAGTGGGCGACAAAGTAGTTATTGCTGCCTACGATTTCGATTATGCTATCAGCACCACTCAAAATAGTAGCACCAGAGGACAAGCAAGCATTATCCGAGACGGCAATGGTATTCTATTTGACGATGATGTACAAGTACTCACCCTTCAGCAGGGAACTGCAGAAGGTACCTTTGCCTTCTACACTGGCACTGGTTATCTTTACGCAGGATCTGGCAGTAGCAACCAATTAAAAACAGAAGCCAACATGGATGCCAATGGCAATACTAACTGGAATATATCTATCTCCAACGACATCGCTACTATTGTTGCACAAGGCAATCATTCCCATAATAAAATGCAGTATTATCATGACCCGACCCACTACTATTTTGCTTGTTATCTTGAGCACACACAATCTGCTTTAGCTATTTACAAACAATATGGTCCTAGCAACACACCCGAAATCAACTATTCCGTCACCTACTATGGCTTTACTACCATATGCGATGGTAACCCTGCAACAGCCAAATATCAACAGGGTGCCACACACACTATACCTTCTTGCACATCATTAACTGATCCAAAAGGTTTGGGACGCACATTCAATGGCACGTGGAATACTCACCCAAATGGAACTGGCATATCATATGCCCCTGGAGATAGTTTCACTGTCACAGAGAATGTTACACTCTATGCTCAATGGTCAATGAATGTTACAAACGACATTACCCTGCCCAACAATGTCATCGATATGTCAAGCACAGATATCATTGTATATGGCGGCACTACACTATCTCTACCCGCAGAAGGAACTATCACTATCCATTCGCTCACACTCAAAGGAGGCATACAAAGCAACGGTCAATATGCTATGCCCAATGTATACATACCTAAAAAGGCAACCTTAGTCAGAAACCAACCCAATATCATTCTCGATTTAGTAGTCAACAACCAATCTTTCTATTCTTTCGCTGTACCATTTGCAATTGAAAATAGCGACAACAATATACATTATCTCGACCCCATACTCAAGAATGCTGCTAAATATGGTACCCATTTCTGCATCTACACCTACGATGGCGCATTACGAGCCGAATCGGGCATACAAGATAACAATTGGGTAGCCATACCACGTGGCACTACACTTCAGCCTGGCACTGGATACATCATTTCAGCCGTGCCTGCAGGAGGTCAGGACACCACTACCATTCGCATCACCCTACCTGCTATAGACAACGCATGGACTGCAGAAGGAGAACAAACCACTGTAAACAACGTTAAACGCCATGAGGTATCGGTCAAAGCACATACTGGTACTGCAGCCAACGCGGAATTGCATCATGCGGGGTGGAATTATATAGCCAACCCCTATATGGCTCATTTCGCAGGTAGCAACATCAGCAAAAAAGTATCCTATGCTACTATTCCTGCACCTAATTTTGCATACTACACGCAAGCACCTTTGAGCGAAGTCATATTGAGTCCTTTATATGGTTTCTTCGTACAAGTCGACTCAAATAGCAAAATATCATTCTCTGCTGATGGACGTCAGCAACTACCCAAATCCCTTCGAGCAGTTACAATTGACGACCTCCATGCCACAATTACTATTCAAGGAGATAATCTAAGCGATAAAACCAGCATTATTGTGGGCAACGACTACATAACGGATTATGAAATCGGAGCCGATTTAGAAAAGATGTTTGGCTATGGCAACACTACTTCCATCTACACGCTAAGTCATAATATCCGTTTAGCATACAATGCACTACCCTATGCCGATGCTACACAATCCATACCATTAGGATTCAATGCACCACAAACAGGAGAATATACCATCTCAATCAGCCATATTACTAATCTTCCGAATAGCACACAATTACTGCTCTACGACCGCGCCACACAAACCACTACCAACCTTCTGCATATGGATTATACTTTCCTAACTAGCAAAGGTCTATATGACAACCGCTTTATCATCTATCTTGCTACAGAAGAAAGTTGCCCAACCTACATCTCAAATAGCCTCTTATCTTCTAAGCAGGAAATCAAAAAAATCATCCACCACAACACTTTGTATATTATTCACAACGGACATCTATACAACAGCGCTGGACAATTGATAAAACATAATGACTGTAATTAAGTACATATCAATTGCTATTGTGAGCATATGTAGCACGCTATCCTTTACCTCATATGCCACAGGCAGAGCCACAGACGATGTGTTCTCTGCCTATTCCACGTCAAATATATCTTCCACCTACATCTATTCTACATACCATACCTCCACGTACCATACCTCCACACCCCTATCACCTATAGCATCCACTACTGCTCCTCAACTGACCAGCACCACGTTTGACACCCAAGAGCATAGCGACATTCATGGTAGAATGAATGCAAGCAGCAATGATCCTTTCGGCGGAGGCACATTACCCAACTTACCAAGCCAACCTGGTGCAGTTCCTGTTGGGGATATGCCTATAGGATTTTCTCTACTGCTTCTAACGATATATATACTGTCCATTGCTTGCAAACAATATAGCATATCTTCCAAATAATACCACTAAACCTTTAATTTTTATAAAAAAATTACTATCTCCTGATAGAAAATAGTTACATTTCTTGCACAATTCAAAAAAAAGCAGTAACTTTGCGCGATAATTTGTAATCAATAGATTACTATAAATCGTACAATGAAAAAGAAACTGCTTATACTTAGTTTGATGTTGTTTAGTCTTTGCGCTCTTCAAGCGCAAAGATCGGTTGTTACTTGGAAAGTGAATGGCATTGAGATGACCACATCAAAAGTTAAGGATGGAAACAGACCTACTGCAGCAAATATACCAGATAATCCAAATATTAATTGTGGTAAAGAATTTATAGGATGGACAGTAGAAGAATCCTATAATAACAATCAACTCCCTAGTGATATATTCAATGATAGTGATTTATTTAACGAAAGACCTGAAATCATCGCAAATATTACCTTTCATGCTGTATTCGTTGGGGAGGATGGTGTATATACAACAGAAAATTGCTATGAAGACTTACAATTTATCCCGAACGACACGGTTGTTAGTTTAAAAGAAGCCCAACAGGGACGGATACTATTCATACGCAACAAGGACGCACGTATAGAACACATATACGGAGGTGATGGTAATTTTGATAAATCTAATCTTAATTTCACCGATTCAGGAACATATCTTACATTAAATTCCCCTGGCGAATATTGGGTTAAAGTGACTACAAAACCAGACTGGAAATATCGTGAATACGACAAACATTTGGTGCAGTTTGAAATTCGTGATGACTCACGCACTATCAAATACTATGGTTTTGATGATGATTGGTGCATTGATGCAATATCTCAGGGCGGTATAAAAAATGTAGGAGATACATTCGTTGTATCAACACAAGTTCCCTCCGATCCCGATGACTTAGGTCGTCAATTTATAAATTGGAATACATCAGATTTAAGAGAATTAGGAAAATCATATAAGATTGGAGATACAATCCTCATAAAAGAAGACATCACATTATATCCTCAATGGGTATGGGAAATAACAACTGATATAATTGCTCCTGAGTTTGACATTCCGAATACAGATATCATTGTAAAAGCAGGTAATACTTTCTCAATTAGTAATGGAGAATGGTATGAAGCACATATTTTGACCTTAGAAGGGGGATTAAATAATGCTAATCCGCCATATGCAATGCCAAGTCTTTATATAGAAGAAGGGGGAGAATTTTATAAATACAACCCCGACAACATTGTTTATTTTGACCTTTCAATTAACAAAGATTATTATTACCCATTTGCAGTTCCTTTCCCTGTATTAGTAAGTGATATTGATTACGCAGACTCAACACTAGCTGAGGCATCCGTATATGGCACACATTATGTCATCAAGCGATACGATGGCGCATTACGTGCTAAAAACGGAGCCAATAGAGACCAAAACTGGGTACAAGTAAATGAATCCGAAACCCTGCAACCAGGTGTGGGCTATATTATTATTGCAATGCCTGTAGATGGTAAAGCTGTTATACGCATACCACTTGAGTTTTCTGACGATTGGACAATTGACGGCGAACAATCAGATATAGGTGAAGGATTAAATCGTGAAGAAATCTCTATTTCTGCTCATTCTGGCGCAGCAGCCAACAATGCCCCTATTCATGCAGGATGGAACTTCATTGCCAATCCATATTTGGCTAAGTACGATGGAGCGGAAATACAAAATGCGCCAAAATATGCTAGTATTCCTACTTACAACTTTTCAAGTTACCAACAAGTGACATTGTCCGAGGTAAATCTCAGCCCAGAATATCCATTCTTCGTACAAGTGGAAAGCGATGCTACTTTGAATTTCGTTACTACTGGTCGCCTCCAAGCCCCTGCTGCTATACGCGCCAACGAAAGCAATCAAACAATATCTGCTACATTCCACCTTGTACAGAACGATACCCTAGTGACTGACCACACTAGCATTATCCTCAATAATCAATACACCCCTGCTTACGAGATCAATGCCGATCTTGAGAAAATGTTTGGTTCTGCATACACAACCTCGCTCTATAGCATTAGTCAAGATTATCGTTTGGCATTCAATGCTCTATCATTTACCGACGCACAAACCCCTATCCCATTTGGTTTCCGTGCTGCAGAAGCAGGGAACTATACCATTGTGCTGACCAACCCAGAGGATATGGCAGGTATGGAGAGTGTATTACTATACGACAACCATACCCAACAAACAACCAACCTCCTCTATTTCGACTACACATTCCATACCGAACGTACCCAAGATGATACTCGATTCACCATACAATTTATCTCAAGAAACAACACTACAACCAATATCGAGGATCTTCACGTTTACCCTACCTCCACTACCAAGTTTATCCACAACAATCAGTTATATATCACACGTGAAGGCAAGATATACAACGCCACGGGCACACAAATAAAATAAGAACAAGTAACATACTTTTAGTACAGCATAGTGAAAACATTTAGATACATACCATTTATCTTTGCACTCATGTGCTTGATATCGCTTTTCTTCTTGCAGACATGGCAAGAGGAAGAAGATAGTGTGTATTTAGATCAACCTGTATATGGATTAGGAGCACAAAAAGGCGATTCTTGGTTGCCAACCACAACAAAGTGGAATAGTACTTCTGACTATTTCATATCTAATCACACACCCCCACACTATGGAAACAACGTTTCTTCGCTGAGTAGCAAAACCCAATTCCACTCCCCAAATACCTCATCTTCTG
>JAEIGA010004727.1_pt1 | contig 21000 bp, 24 predicted proteins | sample 9270691 | NCBI WGS metagenome assembly JAEIGA01 (sample SAMN17057246, study PRJNA624740) | gut metagenome | biome: biome; isolation source: fecal sample | host: Bos grunniens | place: China: Xizang | collected 2019 | reverse complement strand
TGCTACTTCTATGCAATCGACATGTTTGGTAACGCTGGTTATCAAGATGAAACAATGCCTGCTGGTACAGCTCCTGAACAATGGAAACGTGCCGACCTTTATAATAAGGTAGTAGCTGGCCTTGAAGAAGTATCGGCTGAATGGGGTGACTCTTATGCAGTTCCTTCATACGGTTATGTAGGTAAAGAAGCTTGTGATGCTCTTCTTGCTAAGTTCTATCTTAATGCTGAAGTATTCTCAGGTGTTCCCGCTTACGACAAATGTTGGGCAATTTGCCAAAAAATCATTGCTCACCACAAAGGTGCTGGTTTCAATGGCTCAGGTCTTGCTGACTCATACATCGCAGTATTTGGTGCTAACAACGATGAATATATGTCACAAGGTTCACGCGTGAACGAAATCATCTGGGGTATTCCTCAAGATGGTAACAGCCTCCAAAACTATGGTGGTACTACATTCTACATGGCAGCTGGTTCATCTACTTCAACTCCAGGTCTTAACATGAGCAATGCTGCTACTGGTTTGAACGCATCATGGACTTGTATGAACGCTCGCACTCAACTTTCAGAGCGTTTTGACTGGGACGACGCTGGTAACTCAAGCGATGCTCGTGCTATTCTTTGGATGACAAAGAAAGATGGTGCTAACATCGAAAACACTTCTATCACTAACTTCCAAGATGGTTATGTGCCTGTAAAATACACTAACTATGCTTACGATGAGTTTGGTGGTATTGACGAAGCAAACAATCCTCCTGCATCTAACGCATTTGCTGATGCTGACTGGTGTGTGATTCGTCTTGCTGAAATTTACTTGACTGCTGCTGAATCATTTGTTCTTGGTGGTGTTGGTAATAGTGCTGAAGCTCTTGAGTATGTAAACTATGTTCGTGAACGTGCATGGATTGAACCATGGGGCTTGGCTCAACTCACTCCTGAAAACATTCTCGATGAACGTAGCCGTGAGCTTTATGGCGAAAACTGCCGTCGTACTGACTTGGTACGTCATGGCAAGTATGCTGGTGGTAACTATAACTGGAACTGGAAAGGTAATGTGGCTGATGGTGGTGCTGCTACTCCTGCTCACATGGATATCTTCCCAATCCCATCTACTGTTATCAGTTTCCAAGGTTACAAACAAAACCCTGGTTACTAATCGTAACTCAATGTTGAATTTTAACAAGAGTAAAGAAAATGAAAAAATTATCAATTCTTTTTGCGTGCTTGGTAGCAGTTCTTTCGCTTAATAGCTGTAAAGAAGATGCCGATCCACAATATAACGACCCAACTGAGTTCAAGCTTAATACTCCAGCTCTTGCTTCACAGTATTATGAACTTACAGCTGACGGTACTTTAGACCTCTCTTGGTCTCAACCCGACTATGGCTATGCTGCTGCTGCAGTATATAAAGTGTCAATTTCTCTTCTTGAAGATTTCTCTGAAGCAAAAGAACTTACTTCGGAATACAAGCTTTGCTATGCTCAAATTCCAGGTAGCGAAATTGCTGAAGCTATTTGTAACCTCCGTGGCATTGAAAGTGAAGATGACTATACCGACGAGCCTGCTCGCGCAGTTTACTTCCGTGTAAGTGCTCAAATCAAAGGTATCGAAGGCAGTGAAATCGTTTCTAACGTGATTAAAATTGACCAAGTTAAAGAATATTGCGCTATCCAATCTCCAGGCTTCATCTATGTTGTAGGTGCATTCACTGGTTGGACTGGCCCTGATGCTGGTGCTGCAGGTCACTATGCTGACTTCCGCCTATTCGAAAGCGCTAACGCTATCGGTAGCAAAGTTTACACTGGTATCTTTGATATTCCTGCTGGTCAAGCTATGTTCCGCTTCTACACTGCATTGACAGGTTGGGATGCTGACTCTTATGGTTCACAAACCGATGACAATCCTATCGATTGTGTTCTCGATGGTGGTGTATTCAATGGTCCTATCGTTAAAGGTAAAGGTTCATTCAACTTCCCCGACTGGGCAGGTGGCAAAATGAAGATTACAGTTAACATGAACAATATGAGTGTAATCATGGAAGAAGGTGGCGTTGACACAAGCAACAGCCCATTCATCTACCTCGTAGGTGCTCCTTCAGGATGGACTGCTCCATCGGCCGACAATGCTGCTCACTATGAAGCATGGAAACTTTTTGACGTTGAGGGCAATGGTGTTTATGTTGGTACATTCCAAGTAAACGCTGGCGAATTCATGTTCCGTTTCTATAAAGAACTCACTGGCTGGGATGCTGCTTCATTTGGTTCACAAGTTGAAGATAATCCTATCGACATCGCTTTGACTGACGGTGTTTACACTGGTGCTGCAACCGACGGTAAAGGTAGTTGGAACTGTCCCGACTGGGCAGGTGGCAAAGTGGAAGTTAAAGTTGATATGAAAAACTTCCAAGTGACATTCACTCAAAAATAATGATTAATCAATAATTTGTCGGTATTGAGTGGGTAGCACCACTATCCACTCAACACACCGATGAGTTAATAAATCAAGAGAAATAAACAATATGAAAAAATTAAGCATAATGTTATTTGCGGCTCTTGCTATGGTTTTCACTGCTTGTGAGGATTACGAACCAGCACAACCACAAAGCAATCCACAAGAGCCTATCATGTCGGCTGAAGGTATCACTGTTGCACCTGTTAACGAAGCTCCTTCTTTCGACCTTAAAGCCCTTGTTGACGCTGAGCAACAAGCTGCTGTACTCAACATTGTTGAGGTTAAAGACATGCCTTCGGTTGGCGAATTGACATTTGTAATGCAACTTTCTAAATCAGAAGATTTTGCTTCAGCTAAAGAAGTTGCAACAAGCGTAGTTAACAGCCAAGTGTGTGTAAAACCTGCTGATTGGCAAGCTGCATATCTTAATGTTGTGGGTAAAAACCCAAAAACTCAAGATGTGTATGTTCGCTTTGCTGCTTATGTAGTTAATGGTACATCTTCAGTGCGCATCGGTAATCCTAACCTTTACTATGGTGCTCACAAAGTATCGGTTACTCCATTCCCTGCTGCTGTTACTATCGAAGAATCTTATTCTCTCGTAATCAATGGTGGCGAAACTATCGCATTCAACCACTCTGGCGACCAATACGACAACCCAGTATTTACTCTCAAAGTAGATTTTGCTGAAGCAGCAGAATGGGCTGTTAAAGGTGCTGAACTCACTTATGCTCCTGTAGCTGGTGAAGAAGATAACGCTGGTACATTGGTTGCAGGTGAAGGTTGGGGCGCAATGCCTGTAGGTCCATGGGTACTCTCAATCAACATGGAAACTTTGACTTACTCATTTGCTTCTGCATTTGATAACCTTTGGACTCCTGGTGATGCTAATGGTTGGAATCATGGTGGCTCACAAATGTTGTTCACTACCGACTATGCTAACTACTTCGGTTTTGCTAACCTTTCACCAAGCGGCTTCAAATTTACATCTGCTGCCGACTGGGACCATATCAACTATGGTGCTGCTGGCGAAGGTAAACTTTCTACCGATGGTGGTGCAGGTAACCTCACAGTTGCTGAAAAAGGTCTCTACTGGTGTGATGTTAACATCGCTGCATTGACTTGGAATGCAACTAAGATTGAAACAATTGGTGTTATCGGTTCATTCAACGGTTGGGCTGAATCACTTCCTTTGACAAGCGAAGATGGTCTATTCTGGACTGCTACTATCACTCTCAACGAAGGTGATGAATACAAGTTCCGTTGCAACAACGACTGGGCTATCAACCTTGGTGGTGTTGATGAGTATAACCTTGTTCCTAATGGCGCTAACCTCAAAGCTCCAGCTGCAGGTACTTACACTATCACACTCGACCTCTCAGTTGTACCTTACGCTTGCTACCTCGAATAATATCGAACAAGTATAGCATAAACTTAAAAAGCACGATTCTTCAGAGTCGTGCTTTTTTTTTGTGATTGAATTGTGGGGAGCGGCAGGACATATCGTCGGATAATCACACTCTTCGTATTTTCTCTTTCCGCTTTAATTATTATCTTTGTGGTTGATTATGGCTAAGACTCTTTATATAACCGATATGGATGGCACGCTGTTGGGTGCCGATAGTAAGTTGAGCGATGTGTCGGCTCGTATCATTAGCGATTTGACTCGTCGTGGAGCTAATATCACTGTGGCTACGGCTCGCACACCTGCCACGGTTGAGATTATTCTTGCCGATGCCGTTACTGCGTTGCCGGCAATAGTGATGACTGGCGCAGCAATGTGGTGTCGCGACTCTAAGTCGTATGTAAATACGCGTTATCTTGCCGAGGATACTTACAAGCAGTTGATGGCAAAGTGTGAGGAATATGGGGTAAATCCTTTTCGCTACACATTGTGCGAGGGGGAAACGATGCAAGTGTATCACAATGGAGAGATGTCGGCAGGGGAGCAAGAGTTTGTGAATAATCGGTTGAATCTTGGACTCAAAAATTTTAATATTGACACCCCTCACGGATTGTTGCCCTATCTCCCTGGTGTAGTATTTTTCTTTGCAATGGGCGATTGTGAACGCATCTTTGCACTTGCCGATGATATTCGAGCTACAGTTGACTGCTCGGTGTCGTGTTATGTAGATATATTTGGCGAGAAAACGGGGTTGCTTGAGTTGTTTGCGCCAGGAGTGTCGAAGGCTGAGGCTGTGAAGCAATTAGCCCAAGATGTAGAGGCCGATAGAGTAGTGGTTTTTGGCGATAATCTCAACGACATCCCTATGTTGCAAGTGGCCGACGTGGCAATTGCTGTAGAGAACGCACTACCCGAGGTAAAAGCCATAGCACATAAAGTAATCGGTGCCAATACAACCGATGCCGTGGCTCGATTTATCGAGGAGGATTTTTGTGTTGAATAAAAATTTGCCAAATTGTTGTCGACCGACGATAAATTCATAAAACCGACGATAAAAAGGCTCAGACCGACGATAAACGTTGTGCCTACCGACGATAAAATCTATTGGTCGTAGCCAATATATACGATATATTCACCTTTGCAGTGAATTGAGAATTGGTTGGAGGTAGTTTTGTTGAGAGTGCCTTGCCACCATGAGGTGAAGTCGCGAATGGGGTAGGCAAGACCTTCGCTTTGCATTCCCTCGGTGCCAAATCCAAATATCGACACGGCTGTGCCTTTAGGAGATAAAAATGAGTTATTGCCACTGCAAGCCACCATCACACCATAGTCGGTATAGATTCTCACATTTAATCCCATGCGTAGGTATTCGATAAGCAGACTGATGTTGCCGAGTGTATGATCTTCGCGGCGGCCTGTGGCAGCCACGATTGCTATATCTTTTATTCCCCTTTTTGCAAGGTATTCAATGGCTTTTGTTTGGTCGTTTGTTTCTTGGTCGGGATTGATGCGAATGATGTCATTGTATTTTGCTTTAGTATCGTTGCTCAACGAGTCGCCATCGCCGACTATGCGCCATGGGGTGAATCCATGCGAGAGATATTCATCGGCAGCGCCATCGCAACACACCACTTTTTGTGTGCTGTGGAGTATAGACAACGCCATTTTGTGAGAGGGAAAATCTCCACCACCCACCACTACAGCCTCGGGTTTGAAATCGTAACCTATCATTGTGTAAGCATCAATTCTTTCCATTTCTTGTATCCAAAGTAAGCGATTATGGCATAGAGAGCGTATAATCCAGCAGTGAAATATAAATCTTTATAGATATATACACCAGCACTCACTACGTCAACAACGAGCCACACCCACCATTGTTCAATATATTTGCGTGCCATCAACCACATGGCAACAATGCTTAGCGAGGTTGTGAAACTATCGCACCAGGGCACATTGCTGTCGGTAAATGAGATTAGAATATATGCAATGGCAAAAGTGAGAAGCGTGGCAATTATACTCAACGGGGTGATTAAGCGATGGGGTGTATGGCTTATTTTTAGTTCCTCTACCGCGTTTTTGTTAGTTTTGCGACCAATTGCCCAACTCCAGCAAATAAACCCGTAGATTGAGGCTAAAATATAGTAAATCTGTATCCCCATGTCGGCATACAACCCAGCATCAAGGAATATAAAGGTGTAAACAATGGGCATAACCACACTTGCTATCCACAGATAGATGCTTGCGCGGTACTCAAGCCATAGGTAAATGAGCCCAATAATCGTGCCTAATATCTCTAAATATTCCATATTACTGCAAAAAATCAACGACAAAGGTAGTAAATTACTCAGTTTTATCTAAATTTGCACATATAATAATCATTAACACTGTGCGTTTTAATATTAATGGCTAATATTTACGACATACGACGATATGGTAAAATCGCATTTCTTGTGGTTGCAGTGATTGTTGTGGCAATATTTCTGTATTTTTTCAACAACCTTGTCAAAGACCTCTCACAACAGGAGCGTGAGCGCATGGAGATATGGGCCGATGCAACAAAGGAGATGATTACCCAGCAGTCGGGCACCGACGTAGATTTCTTGTTTAGCATCATTAATCGCAACCACACAATACCCGTGTTGCTCACCGATGATGCTGGCAACATTTTGTCGCATAGTAATTTCTCGTTGCCCGAGCCTATTGACTCGCTCAATCCCATGTATCTTTCTGATGCAAATGTAGCATATCTCAACGAGAAACTTGAAGACCTTCGCAATTCCTCAAATGTGATAAACATCGAAATCGCCGAGGGTAGCAATCAATATCTCTATTACGAAGACTCAACTCTGTTGAAACAATTGAGTTACTATCCCTATATTCAATTGCTTGTGATGTTGGCATTTATTGCCGTTGTATATTTTGCCGTGACCTCGACCAAGACTGCCGAGCAAAACAAAGTGTGGGTGGGGCTATCAAAAGAAACTGCTCACCAACTTGGCACACCCATCTCATCGCTCATGGCTTGGATGGAACTTATGGAAAGCCTCGGCGTAGATGCCGAAACTGTGGCCGAGATGAACAAAGATGTGCAACGATTGAGCACCATCGCATCGCGATTCTCAAAAATCGGCTCAAAACCACAGATGGAAGACGAAAACCTCAACGAGGTAGTGACACGCGCATCGTCATACATGGCATCGCGCATCTCATCGCGCATAAAATTGAGTATAAACACCTGTGCAGGGACAATTCCTGTCAAAGCATCGGCACCACTATTTGAGTGGGTGATGGAAAACCTCATCAAGAACGCTGTTGACGCAATGGAAGGATCGGGAGCAATAACCATCACTACTGGCACCGACAAAGGAGTGGGGTATATCGAAGTAGCCGATACGGGCAAAGGCCTTTCGCGCAAAAACTTCAAAACCATCTTTAACCCTGGTTACACCACCAAAAAACGCGGTTGGGGACTTGGCCTCACCCTTGCCAAACGCATCATCGAGCAATACCACTCAGGTAAAATTTATGTGCTCACCTCCGAGCCCGGCATCGGCACCACCTTCCGCATCGAAGTACCACTAAAATAAGTTAATTAATCGTTAATTGTAAATCTAATACATTCAATCTATATATCCCATTCGGTATCGGATGATGTTAACGATTTTTGCACTTGGTTGATATCTGCGAGATTTTTGAACGGGCTTGAAGCAGCAAGACTATTAATACTATTTAAACTTAATGCGAGCATATCATTATCGCCACTTTTTAATGCTGCATCTACACATTCAAACTGCTTGGCAAATATTGCACTTCGTTCATCAAATGTTTTCTCCATATATGTCTGAATGCATTGCTGTATTGCTTGAATACGAGCTATAGCGACATCTTTCATTGCTCGAATTTCTTCGCGACGAGTTTCTTGTTCTATGGAGTATCTAACGGTTTCTTCGGCTACATTTTTTAGAGTGGTTAGAGCTAATTTTACTTGTTCTGGGTTTGTTGCTCCTCCCGCTAAAATGGGCTTAACCACATTTTCTAATTCGGTTAAAGTTTCATTAAATGAATTATCCGCTTCGATTTCAGCCCTTATTTGTTTTATGTCGGAAATAGGCTCTTTTACTATTTCAACTTTAACCGATTCGGGTGCTGGCTCTGATTTGTCTCGAGGATTTTCGAGAACTTCTATCCCTTTTGAAATGACCTCTTTTTTGCTTTTTACAGCATCAATAATTCCTACTCCTTTTGAAATAATACCACTTTTCCCTTTTACCGATTCAACTATTTCTAATCCTTTTGAAATAGTTTCTTTTTTGTCTTTTATCGTTTCGGCTATATCTAACCCTTTTTTTAGTAGGCTTCCAAATCCAATCTTTGCCATATTATAATTCAGTATTTAATATTTTGTTTGTTTTTCCTGCTACAATGCTCGATTGCTCGCTAAGATTCCCATCCTCGTCAAGAATTGGCGTTTGAGCAAGTTCACTCATTGATTTAGCCATGATTGCGCATTGTTGGAATAATTTTACATGGTCTTCATTATTTGAATCAAACGATGGTGCTATCTCCTCTAATTGGGCAAGTCTTTCAGTCGATCTATCTTTTAGTTTTTGAGTCAAATCATGAAGTTCTCCAATACGTTGTTTTATGCCTGCAAGGACAGTCCAACTTGTTTGCATTTCTTCAGCCCATATTTTTATATCAGCAAGATATGCTTCAGATTCGGTATTCTTTTTTGCATAAAATTTAGAAGCCAAGGTTCCCACAGCAACAACCGCAAGACCAACAGTAGCAGTAGCAGTAATTGCTCCTAATACAACGGTACCTGCAGCTACACCTCCGCCACCTGCAGCTAACGAGCCTCCTCCAAGCCAAGCAAGAACTGCATTTGTAGCAGCTGCACCTGAGAGAGATGAAATAGCTGTGCCCGTACTTGCTGCACACATTGCAGTTACTGCACTAGTAACTACCGCAGGCGTACCCAATACACCTACAGCAGCAAATCCACCACCCACAGCTAGCGTACGCAATGCATCGGAAGCTTTCATGTCAACTGCTTCCATCTCCTTAACTTCTTCTACTTTGATATCTATTTCAGAGAGGAATTCATATTCTTTGCCTTTTGCTCTTTGATTCATTATTTCAAGACAGCGCAAGAATTTGCCAACAGTATCCGACAAAGTTTCCAAACGGAACTTGCCAAACTCCTCAAGGGATTCGTTCATGTCTAGTCTTAGTTCCTCATTAGTCTGCTCGATTTGAGCTTTTAATTGGTCGGCTTCTTCTCTATTTTTTATTGACTTTTTGCGATCTTCTACAGCTTGCATCCCAGTTATGACCTTTGTGGTGCGTAATGATGTAGATCGCACTTTCTGCATATTGTCACTATTCCATAACTCAACAGCCGATTGCCCTGTAGAGTCGGCTATTTCCTTTGCTTTTATTGACAATCTTTTTGCATTATCCTTAAGTCGTTCGGCCTCTTCACTATTCCAAGCCTCTTCGGCTTTCGCAACTACTGCATGAGAAATGTCGCCTACTTCATCGGCGATATTTGATGCCATTTTTTTTGCCTTTCCAGCTGTATCTACAGCAAAGTCTTTTGTTGAAGTTGAGAATTTTTGAGCATTTTCTTTGAAGCGTATAGCTTCTTCGCTATTCCATGCTTCCTCCGCTTTTGTTGCTACTGCATGAGAAATATCACCTACTTCTTCGGCAATATTAGATGCTATGTCTTTTGCTTTTTCCGTAGCTTCTGTTGCAAAATCTTTTGCTGCGTTTGTAGCCTCATCTGCGAGTTTCTTTGCTTTATCTTTAAGAGAATTCCAGATTGCCATAATAATTTGTATTATATTAGTTATATATTTGAAACTGTGGTCTCTATTGCTATTTTGATAGACTTGTGCATATATTCAAGTAACATGGATTTGCGCTCGGTGTCACTTATTTGGGGTAAATGAATAAACCCTATTTTGCAATCTAAACCTTTGTGATGTGCGAGGTTTTTAAGTTATCATCAAACACACGCGCTAAGCCTTGTTTAAATTGCTCTAATTTTGTCATATATTGATTTATTTACATTTACTTATTGCAGCATCTCGACGAGAATTGTCGTAAGTGACAGTTCCGATGCAATAATTGCTACCATTTATAGTATCGGGCTTAAATGTTGTATTTACTTCGGTTTTATAGAGTCGGCTCACTTTCTTAGCCAATTCCATGTTGCCATTAGAGTAGGCAATGTCAAATACCTGATCGCATCGGTCGTTAAAGAACCGCACCCATGATTGGTACACCATGTGGTCAACACCCACGGGGTTGATTCCTGCGTCGTTTGAAAAAAAGATTTTATTGCCGTGCTCTCCTTCGGTCAAGGGACTTCCCTCAGAAGGAATGGCAATAAGAAGGCTTATTAATTTTTCATCGCGTTTGTCTTCATTAGAAGTGTATACATGCGATAATTCTTGACTAAAGATGTAAGCCACAGCTGCGCGATATCGTTCTTGATATTGACGAGCTTCGCGGTCGCACCACACTCCACTACGCCATTTGCCTAATAGGCTTGTGTAATCAGCATAATATTTAGCCTTAATAGCATGTGCTGCGGCAAAATCGCCCTCAGCACAACGTTTGTGATAGTCATACTTTTCACGCAATTCGGCATTCTCTGCACGATTGTAATTATCAAGAGGAATCATCACGAGGACGAAGAGGACAAACCACACAATGCAAGAAAGTACGCGATATCCTTTACGGAAACAAAGGATATTTAATGCTGTGGTTATTATTTTATTTTTAGCCATAAGTAAATAAGATTAAATGATTGTCAAAGAGAAATCTACGTTTTGCTACCACCAATTAAAAAACCAGCAATAACGAGTGCTATTCCTACCAATAGAAATGAAATAAGAATAGGAAAACGTTTATTAATAGCTCCTGATTTTGTTGTTTCATATGACCCAGAAATACACATTAATCCAATTATAATAAGGGATATGTGGACGGGTGCATCAAATACGACACAACAAATGCCGATTACGACAATTGTTGAAATTGATCTAAATATTCTCATCATAAATTAAAGGGGTATGTCGGTTATATTTATGTGATTAATAATATATTTTACTAAATAAATAGCACCTGGATATGCCGCAAAACTCAAGCAATATCCTAATACAGCAGTTACTCTAAATTCAAAAATACTATTTGCTGATTTTGACCAAAACCATCGTGGTGCAATATCATAACTATGGGCATAAAAACCAAATACAATCCCGATAACAGCTGAGATTATCGTAAATATGAGAATTGAATTAAACCCTGTTTGATATGCTATAAAAAATCCCACCAACCCTAATATATTTACAATCGGTGCTAGTGAATTTATGATTAAGCAAAGTACAACCATGTGTTACATTATTGCGTTAGTTATAAATGAACTATTGCCTTGAACGATGTAGTGCTCGACAATCATTAGTATACCCCCTATAGCCATCATTACCACACATAATGCCTTTTGTCCACTATCGGCATCTTTGATAGCCGCTCGAATAACTAATATCAATCCAGCAAGAAATATCATTGCTCCTATATCTAACAACATACGTTAAATCGTTTATAAATTTTACTATCATATAATCTTTTCTTATTAATCCAAAAGTAGTGGGATGTATCTGTGTTAAGATAATTTACAAAACCTGCACTTTTGATAAATCGGTAAGCGATTGTATTGCCTTTCAAACAAGCAGTTCGCACCTTTAATCCATCGTTTAACAAAGCCTCTACTAATAGAATCATGCCCCTATAAAAAAGTAATGTATTGGCTATTGATTTATCCCATCCTCCACCATGAAACGAAACTACTTTCCCTTTGTCGTCCTCTTTTATAGTATAAGCAAATGCGATTGGAGTATCATCAATTTTGCGAAAAAGAATATGGCATTTAACTATATGAGAATAATCCGAAAGGAATTGTTGCCAATCCCTATCGGAATCAACATCTGTTACGATTTTATGCCATTCTTCAATATTAAAATTCTCACACAAAACCTGCCCTTTGCAATATGGTTTCCATTCAATGAGAGAGTCAGAAGAAATTAGCATAAATTTTGTATGTAGAGTTTCTTTTATTTTCTCTTTTTTGCATCAGCAAGTTGTTGTTTGGCTTTTTTAACCCACTCTTCAGCGCTCCATACGTTGGCATCATAACTTGTACCCATTTGACCACCTCCGCGATGATGATTTTTGGGTTGCCGAGCATAGGCACCATTTTTTTTTGCATAGGCACGCTGTTCTTTCATTGCTTTGAGGTGGTTTTGAGCATTCTCTAAATCTTTTTTTGCACGTTCAATGTCATTTACTGAGCTAGTTGAAGATCCCATAATTATATTAATTTAAAAGTTGTACCTACTCTATTATGGATTTTCGGCATCCTCCTTTGGGTTTATTATAAAGTCATGATTAATATTTGGAACTAATCTTGTTGTATTGCAATGAATTTTTAATTCATGAGGTTTGAAAAGATTGCACCAATAATTAGGAAGGGCCAAAATATTGCAGTAATAAAAATGCTTACAACAGGAGCTTCTGCTAATTCTTTCGTTGCTCTACTTACAGAGTCTCTAAATAATTCAATATTACTATCAAAGCAGTTGCCCATATTCCCATTTTCTTTTTCCGCCAATGCTGATTTTAATTGGGATTCAGCATTTCTTAACTTGCATTCGGCTGCACTAACACTCATAATTAATAAAATTTAAATTTAGTATAATTATAAATTTCATTGTATTTTATCATTCACAATTTTTTCTGCTAATTTGTATGTTTCTTTTTCCCATTCATTAAAGTCGCCAATCCACGAATAAGAATTTAATTTGCATTCTTTGAGGAGGATGTCTTTGCCTTGGGGAGAAGCAGTTAATATAATGGTCATATTTCGGCGGTTAATATGGATGTCGCCAGCATATATGTCGGGGTTCTTCCAAGAACGGAGGAGTAGATTTGTGACATATACAGGGTCGTCGTAAAAGTTGCGGTCACCATCGGGAATTTGAGTGACATTGTTTATTATCACGATAGGGTCATTTCGTCTAGATTGTTTCATATGGCATTGGAGCCCTTGTAACCATCCATATGCATCTCCTTTGCGAAGTCCACGACAATCTAATGAGAAAATCTTGCGATTAGAATGCTCTTTTAGATCGGGATTTGATGCTTTATTGATAAGAGATTGTAATAAATCAGCAAATGTTGTTGTAGAATTGATGTTGAGATTATAAATTTCAGCAATCTTTTTAACAAGTATATTCACCTCATCTTCGGCAATTATGCATTTTACAGCATTTTTTGTCAAAAGCGATTTCGCAACAATCTTTTCCCATTCATTTTTTATCATTACAGAATGGTCATTTACCAAAACATCTTCATCATCTAATAGACTCATAGTTGTAAAGTATTTTAAGTTGGTATATGAGAAAAAATAATTATTTTTTAAACTTTTTTCTTAATTCTTTCAGTTTACTTATCGAGCCTTTTCCCACCGTTCTATTCTCTTGAATATTTAGTGGATAAGCATATTTTGTATTTAGTTTAATCTCTTTGATTTCAATTTCTTTAGGATTTGCAACATAATCCCATTCCCAATAACAGGTGTCGATTAACTTATTTACTTCTTGCATGCTCTTAGTCATGTCAATTTCAAGTAATGCACTTAATGTTTGTCGCAAGGTTGATAAAGTCCCATGTTTTACTTGTGATTGAGAGTGTTTTTGACAAATATGCCATTTGGCTCTGGCATTCATATCGTTGCTTATTCCAAAATATAGTGCAACATATCTTTTGCCATCAATGTCTTTACTATGCAATTTTTTAATATCAGAAAAACATATTTTATCTAAAAGAGGCATTGCCATATCAAGTTCAAACCACCAACGATATATTCCAGGTTTTTCCTTTATTTGACATTGCTTAGAATTGATTGATGCTCTAATTTTTGATGCCCTTTCAATATATTTCATAACATGTATTTATTTAGATAATTCTTGAGTAAGGAAATGAAGAATATGCCCAATTTTGCCTTTGTTGGCATACGGGAATTTACAATTATCAGAATTTAACCCTTTTTGTAATAAATAATCATAGTAAGACTTACCTGCAAGGAATATAAATTCATCATTTTGTAAGTCGATATTTTCTTCTTTCATTTGACTTATTACTTTGGTTGCCCATTCTTTTCGTTTAGAAACGGTTGCGTTAACTAACGATTCGTCATAATAATCAATTTTTGTATTCGGATTTAATAATCCGTGTTTCGCCGAAAGAATAAACAGTCTATCTGCATTTAATTTATTTGCATAAGCCCATGCTTTTCTAAAAAGAGGACTAATATACAAACCCTTAGCCAGAATGTTTTTTGCACCTTTTTCTTTTTTCTTTACACATGAAATAAGTACAACCTTTGCCATAGCGATTGGTGAGTTTTGCCTTGTCAAAAAAATAAGTAACAGCCCACACGAGTGTATCTCAGTTCACGAATGAACATGATAGATTACACTACATGTGTCTAACTGCACTCGCTTGACGGTAATGAATTTCCTAGGTTCACTAACTGCGATGAGTTAAACACTTTTGTGTTTCAAAATGTATGTAAATGCGAATTTAGTGAAATAATTTAAAATTCCAAATAAATATGCTCCATAACATATAATGGGGCTGTTACTAATTAGTACTACAAAGATATGTAAAATAACATATTGCTCAAATTGTCTTTTTTTGTCTTTTCCATAGCTGCTAATTTGATGACTCCAAGTGAAATAAAAAAAGAGCCCGAAAAGATTCAGACTCTATGGTGTGTGGGGATAGTGTGTAAGATAGTTGGATTCCCTAAGTGTTGAGGGGTTAATCTTCGTTGAGGATTTCAACGGTGGAGAGGCCGTGGTTTTGCCCTACGACGTAGCGAGCATCGGGATTGGGAGCCCCAGGTTCATTGGCGCGTTGGAAGAGGTCGAGATATAGTTCACGTCCTTTTTCAAATAGTAGGCACGAGAATTTGTCGCCAGGCTGTATCGATGAGTTTTCGGTGCGTATCACTTCATATCTGTTGTCGCCCAGGTAGCATATCTCGCAAAGACGGTCGGGCTGCCACCCTATGAGCAATCGTGTGCCGATGGCGAGGGATTGTGAGGTGATGGCTTTGGTCATGAATAGGTCTGACTCGCGACCACATTCATTACGAAGAATTTCACAGAAATCTTCCCAGTTTTTTGCGCCTATATATCGTGAAAGAACATCGAGAGTGCGACGCGACACGGTGTCATAGCCGCGAGTAGAGTATCCCCACACGCGCTCGAGTGTGGTTTCTGACATGTGCTCGTGAAGCTCTTTTTCGAGTTCGGCTACGAGTTGAATGAAATGAAAATGGGTGTCGAGAGGAAGCTGTGCTTTCTCTTTCACACGATTGCGCAAGGAGGCAATTTCGGGTAGATTTGTCTTGAAATTCATAATGGTTACAAAAATATGTATTAATTTTGGGACTGCAAAACCTCAGAATCTCACTAAAAAGGCAAATATGGTAAGTGAAACTTTTCGCCCAGTCACTCCCTCGCTCGATGTAAGTGGCTCATATACAGACATTGTGTTGCTTCGCGAAGGGGTAAATATGCGCTTGTATAGAGCAAGTAAAGCGGGTAAATACTTTGCGATAAAGACAACTAAAGACAATTTGGCATTGCAGTTGGCAATGCTTAAGCGTGAATATGAGTTGTCGATTGCGCTCGACCATTATCATTTGCCTCATTTCTATACTTTTGAGCCTAATTCCCCTGTGGGACCAGGGATTGTAATGGAGTATGTTGATGGGCGAAATCTAAATGAATTTCTTGCTGAAAACCCATCACACGACACCCGTTGCCGAGTGTTTGCCCAATTACTTGAAGTTGTGGCGTTTATTCACAAAAATGGAATTATACATAACGACCTCAAGCCCGAAAATGTTCTCATTACCAAGGCAAATGACGATGTGAAGTTGCTCGACTTTGGACTTAGCAACACCGATGCACATTACCTTACCAAAACGATGGGTTGCACCCGTGCTTATGCTTCGCCCGAGTTATTGGCTCAGAGCGAAGATATTGATGTGCGTAGCGACATATACTCGTTGGGAAAACTTATGCAACTTATTTTCCCACGAAAATATCGCTCGTTTAGACGCAAATGTCTGCATGAAAATCGAGATAAACGGTGGGATAATGTCGATCAAATGCGTCGTCAGTGGAATAAAAGTAACGCATGGATATACTATACTTTAGGCACTACGATTGCTATCGCTATAGTTGCATTTATATTATGGAATAGAGGAGTCATCTCTGAGGCGCAACGACAGGAATTACTCGACTCACTCTCAGTGGCTCGCAATGAGGCTCGTGTGACGCAACAACAGTTTGACTCAATAAAAATAGTTCAGCAAAATGCAGAGGCAGCACAGCAACGATGGGAGGTTATGAAAGACTCGTCGGTAAATGAACTGAATCGACAGATAGAGGCATGTTATCTTGTTACTTTAGACTCCATTAAGCGAGCACCCTTCAAGGAGTTTGCCTACCAAGTGATGTCTAATTACACAATAAGAATCATTAATATACAAAACAAGTGTATAGCATCGGCTCCCGATGAGATAATTGAGAGCATCATTTTATCAACTTATACAAAAACAGCAATGGAGCGATTTAATGCGTTGGACAAAATGGCTAAAGAAAAGCCAAGTATGTATGATAAAATTGATGAATTGGGAATCAAAAAAGTTGAATATTACAATTCATTATTGCAAAAGGGGCTACCTTTCAGAGAATATAAAGAGTAGGTAATTTATAGAGAGTATTCTGCTCCCCAGGCACAGCATACCATGTGCCTAAACCTAATTTTTAATTTTTCGTTGTTAATTGTGGATTAAAAAGGTTATCTTTGTGGTATGAAAACATTTGAAGAACTTGGAGTGAGTGATGAACTGTTGCTCGCCATTAGTGAGATGGGCTTTGAGATGCCTATGCCTGTTCAGGCTAAAGTGATTCCTCATTTATTGAATGAAGATAACGATGTTGTTGCATTGGCACAAACTGGTACTGGTAAAACGGCTGCGTTTGGGTTGCCTGTGTTGCAACGTATTAACGCAAAAAAACGCCATCCGCAAGCAGTAATCCTTTCGCCTACGCGTGAACTCTGTTTACAAATCGCCGAAGATCTCGCCGACTTTTCAAAATACCTTCCCGATGTGAATGTGTTGCCAGTGTATGGAGGCTCGAGCATTGAGAGTCAAATACGCTCGTTGCGCAAGGGTGTGCAAGTGATTGTGGCAACACCAGGTCGATTGCTCGACTTGATTAAACGAGGAGTGGCACACCTTGAGAATGTTCACACTGTGATTCTCGACGAAGCCGATGAGATGCTCAACATGGGTTTTCTTGATTCAATCAATGAGGTGCTATCAAATGTGCCCGAAAATCGCAAAATGTTGATGTTCTCGGCAACAATGCCACCCGAAATAGATAAGATTGCAAAAACATATATGCGCGACCCAGTGGAGTTTGTCGTGGGACAACGCAACGAGGGCTCTGCCAATGTAAACCATATTTATTATATGGTGCATGCTCGCGATAAATATCTCGCGCTCAAGCGCATTGCCGACAATAATCCAAGCATATATGCCATTATATTCTGTCGCACACGTCGCGACACCCAAGAGATTGCCGACCGACTAATCCAAGATGGATATAATGCCGACGCTCTTCATGGCGACCTTTCGCAACAACAACGCGACTTGACAATGAAGAAATTTCGCGACCGCGTGATTTCTATCCTCGTAGCAACCGATGTGGCTGCTCGTGGTCTTGATGTTGACGACCTCACTCATGTAATCAACTACGGATTGCCCGATGATACAGCTGTTTACACTCATCGTTCGGGGCGCACAGGTCGTGCTGGTAAAACTGGGGTGTCGGTATCAATCATTCACTCTCGCGAGCGAGGAAAAGTTCGTGATATAGAGAAAATTATTAGCAAGAAGTTTGAACGCAAAGAGGTCCCTTCACCCGAACATATTATTGAGAAACAATTGTTTAACCTTGCACATCGATTGGAGTGTGTAGAGGTGAACGATGAGCAAATCGACAAATATTTCACTGGCGTGAGTCGCAAACTTGGTTGGCTCACTGGCGAAGACTTGTTGAAACGCATTCTCTCGCTCGAATTTAATCGATTGCTTGAATATTACAAAAATGCTCCTGTAATTGAGGTGGTTGAAGATAAAAAACCTCAAAAAGAGAAGAAAGAAAAGGTTGATAACAAACCTCGCACCGACAAAGAAAAGGATCGTCGTACAGCCGAAAAGGGTATGGCGCGCGTATATATCAACCTCGGCAAGGCTGATGGATTTTATGCTGGTAATCTCATTGAGATAATCAATAAGAATGTGTCGGGAGCTCGTGTTGAGGTGGGTCGTATCGACCTATTGTCGGGATATTCACTCTTTGATGTGAAGAAAGGTGATGCAAAACGTGTGGTAGCATCGCTCAAAGGTTGTGATTTCCTTGGCAAACGCATCTTCATTGAGATTGCCGACCCCGAACGTGACTATGCTCGAGCATCGGCTCGTCGCAATCGCAAAGTTGCAGCAGGAGATGGCGATGATAGCGCCAACGATGGCAACCTCGATCAATTCCGTCGTAAAGGTCGTGGTGGAAAGAAAAATTCGCGTCGCAAAAAATAATATTTAATTGTAGAAATGAAGCGAGTGTTATTTATATTGCTAACAATAGTGGCAACCGTATTGGCGGTTGATGCAAAAGAAGCTATTCCTGTAGTTGACCCTGACGAAACATTTGTCAGTGCCCCTGATGATGTATTCCCTACGCTCGACACAGATACTCGAATGGATATGATTGACTACTATAATTGTGGTTACAATCGTCCGTCGCTTGATATCCTTGAGGATTCATGTATGATGATAGCCAAGGATAGTCTTAGCGTGACTATTACAATAGGTAAAACGCAAGAGCATCAGTTGTCAATGCCCACATATAAACACATTGTTCTAATATCGACCTATTCCATTCCGGTGGATGATAGCGAGATTAAATTTTATGATAATGAGTGGAAACAACAACCTACCGAAAATTTCATAATCTTGCCTACGCTCGATGATTGGTTGACCGACGAAGGTGCGAAAAATCGCATTGACGTAGAAAATATAATGCCTTTCATCGCTGCAAAGTATGATTTTAAGGCAATAGATGGGGAGTTGACCATTACAAATAGCATGAGCAAATATTATGACAAAAGCACTTGGGAACAGGTGAAGAGCTGGATTCGCTCATGCATAAAATATAAATGGACTGGTAAGAAATTCAAGAAACAATAGTATTATAGAAAGCCTTGACTATGAATGAACAATCGCTCACATTATTGCAACTCAACCAACGCATTGCATCGTTGATGACTGTGCCCGACACACAAAATGTGTGGGTAACGGCCGAGTTGAGTGATGTGTCGGCACGTGGTGGACATTGCTATATGGAATTGTTGCAGAAACATCCCGAAACTGGTGCTACGCTTGCAAAGGCGCGTGGCGTGATATGGGCAAATGTATATTCTCGTCTTTCGGTAGATTTCTTTAATGCCACAGGTCAACAGTTTGCATCAGGCTTGAAGGTGATGGTGCGTGCGTCGGCATCGATGCACCCTGTTTATGGTATGTCGCTTGTGATAACAGCCGTTAATCCCGAATATACTATGGGCGACTTGCTCCGTCGCCGTCGCGAAATTTTGGCTCGACTTGAAAAAGATGGTATTCTTGAAATGAATCGTCAACTCGAATGGTGTGAGGTGCCATTGCGCATAGCCGTTATTTCGGCTCGAGGTGCTGCGGGATATGGTGATTTTATAAATCAATTATATAACAACCCTTCACGACTAAACTTCAAAACTCAACTCTTTGAGGCCACAATGCAAGGCGATCGCACTCCGTCAACGATTATTGCTGCCCTTGATGAAATAGCAAAGCATCAAGATGAATGGGATGGCGTAGTTATTATTCGTGGAGGTGGTGCAACAAGCGACCTTGAGGCGTTTGAAAATTATGACTTAGCAGCACATATAGCACAATTCCCGTTGCCAGTGATTGTGGGCATTGGTCATGAGCGCGATATAACGGTGCTTGACTATGTGGCTAATATGCGAGTGAAAACACCAACGGCTGCTGCCGAGTGGTTGATAAATCGAGGTGATGTGGCGTTGGAATATCTTCGCTCTATGGGGGCATCAATATTGCAATTAGTGAGCGACCGCATTGCCGGATGTAACGAACAACTGTCTCGCTATGAAGCCTTATTGCCTACAGCGCCATTAACTGCAATAGAAAGAGAAACGGCACGATTGCGTGGTGATATGTTGTCGTTGGCACAAATAGGTGCTCGTCGCATTACTCCCGAACTCGCTCGACTTGACCATATTATGAAATCGATAGCATCGGCAACCGATGTGGTGCTTCGCCGTCGTAGCGACCGATTAGAATCTCTTCAAGAAATGCTCAATGCACTCTCGCCCGAAGCCACATTGCGCCGAGGATATTCAATTACTCGTGTTGGGGGGAAAGCCGTAACCGATGCGTCGCAAATCCCATCGGGAACAGAGATAGAAACAACTCTTGCCAATGGCACTATTATATCAGAAACAAAATAAAAAACTATACTAACTATGGCAAACGAATTGCAATTTAAGCCTGTAAAGGAAATGACTTATACCGAGGCTGTGAGTGAATTAGAATCAATATTGCAAATGATGCAAGGTGACAGATGCGATATCGACCGATTGACCGACTATACTCGCCGTGCAACCGAACTTCTCACCGAATGTCGCTCACGACTCACTACCACCGACGAACAGTTACGCTCAATCCTCGCTCAATTAGAAAAATAAAATTATGAGAAGCAAAGGCTGTATATTTCTTGTAATGTTGCTTTGTGGATTGGTAGCATCGGCTGCTGATTTTGCAGGGCATTGGAAGGGTAAAGTTGCCAATCTTCCCATTGTGTTCCACATTGCTCATGATAGCGAGTGGAGCGCAACGCTCGATTCTCCTATGCAAGGAGCAAAGGATAT